>JGI24707J26582_10000851_pt1 | contig 24427 bp, 23 predicted proteins | sample BioPla1DNA1_FD_26582 | JGI IMG/M metagenome (IMG submission 26582)
ATCTACTTTCTGAGAATCCACAGTCTAATGACAGACCGTATTAGAATCTACTTTCGTGAACTAATACAGGGTCTCGACTTCTTTTTCTCTGTATTTAGAATAATAAGCTAATCATAAGAATAAATTAGTGAAGGATTCTATATGGAAAATGTCTCTTTTTGCGATAGTTTTAAATCTCCACACAGTCTAGCGGTTCTTTTGAAATTAAAACATATGCTGCATTCATCTTAATTGTTGTTTTTATCCCTTTCCTTAACATAGGGTTCCACGACACAAAAGAACCGTCCCCCTGTGTTAACCCCTGTGTTAAATAACACAAAAGAACCGTCCCTCTGTGTTATTTGATTACTATGGGGATGCCGCATACAAGGCGCACAACCCGCTCTGCAGCCTGAGCAAGGCGATTACATAGCCTGCCTGTCGCTTCCCGCGCGTCTCGTTCTGTACGTTCAACCGGAATTATTCCGCTACCAACCTCATTACATATCACAACACTTTTCTTCAAAAGCTCATCATACAGATTAGCGCTTCCATCTGGATCAGAAAAAACCATATCCTGCAGATTATTCAGTACAGGTCTCTCATCCATTACTGCATTTGCAATATCCGAATCCGTGAAACCTAGCGATTTAACATATTCTGTTTTACCTGAAGCCGCTGCACCTATTACCAATATCATAGAATCACCACCTTATTCGCGAAAACCAACACAGCCACCGCGAGCAGTTCCGCAAATTGTATCCAATATCCTGAAATATCCCCACTCATACCGCCAAACTGCTTTTTGGACATGAAATAAATATATATGGCACAAATGGCTGTAGTAATAGTTATAGCTATACCCGTTAATCCTCCAATTAATATCAATGATGCCGTACACAATGTAAATATGAAGCAAAGAGCAATTGTCACTCTTCCCCTGTTTGAAGTGCTACTTGTAGTATAGAACAAACCTTGTGAGCCAATGCCTAAAAAATGTAAAACACCAAATCCAACAGTTGAACGTACCATAATGTGTATTATACCGAGCAGCCATAGTGTTTGTGTCTGGCGTGGAATCTCAGTACAAAGCGCAAAATAAATAAGTAGGTAGGCACTGGTGAAAATGGCAGCAAATGCGCCTGTATGCGGATCTTTTAATATCTCACGTTTTCTTTCGGGTTCAGCATGACTTGCCAGCGCATCAACTGTGTCACAGAAACCATCTAGATGAATTCCGCCTGTAATTGCAATGGGTATAAGCGTCAACCCTGCTGCAAAAAGAATGGTTCCGATAGTCAGCACATTACAGAGCCACATCCACCCCCACAAAATCAAGCCAATAACCATTCCCACAAAAGGGAATGCGCAAAGCATATATTGCATATTGGCTTTAGTCCACTCAACACGTGGCATAGGTATTTTAGAAAACAGTGCAAATGCAATGACAATAGATCGCAAAATACTCATAGCAAGCTTCCTTTCAATACGAGGGGTATTCCACATACCAGCTCATATACACAATCAAAACGCTCGGCCAGTGCAATATTGAGTCTGCCCAGAGTTTTAATATATTCTTGTGTACCTTTATCGTATTTCACACCGTCGCTACCAACATCATTTGTGACAACAATAAGCGTCTGACATTGGGATTCAAGGAATTCGATATCAGAGAGAATTTTGTCATGAACATCTATGATATTGCCATAACAGTCAAACATCTCATTAGCAGTTAAATTGCACATACATTCCAGCAAAACCGTACTGTTCTGTGGTATTCGAATTCTTCTGATATCCCTATCGCATTCGATGGTAATAAAGTTTTTGCTCTCACGCATTTTTCTGTGCTGATCAACCTTTTTTTGTCCTTCTTCACCAAACACACGCATTGTTGCAATATAATAACGGGGTAGAGAAAAACGCATGGCAAGTGCTTCAGCATATGTGCTTTTTCCACAGGCTGAGCCCCCAGTTAACAATATCCGCATAAAATTCACCTACATTCCAATATCTTTATACGTCATAAGGTCATGATATACTGCAAGTGCCATATCAATAAGCGGTAATGCTGCAACTGCTCCAGTACCTTCACCCAGTCGCATATCTGCATGAATAATAGGAGATAACTGCAGGCTCTCGAGTACTGCCTTACATGCAGGTTCTGCAGAAACATGGCTGGATATCATATAGTCTCGGGCTTTAGGAGACACCCTTGCAGCAATGAGTGCAGATACTGCGCTGATAAACCCGTCAATGACGACAGGAATGCCGTATATAGCACCTCCAAGAAACACACCACAAAGCCCGGCAATATCAAATCCACCAACCTTTTGCAGTACATCAAAAGCATCTGTTTCATCTGGGTTGTTTATTTTGATAGCACGCTTTATCGCATCAATCTTTCTGGCAAGGCCCACATCAGACAGTCCTGCGCCGCGACCAGTTACCTTCTCAACACTTAAGTCCAAAAGCACCGACGCTACAGCGCTTGAAGTGGTAGTATTACCAATGCCCATCTCACCCGTGGCAATAATTTTATACCCCTTAGCTTTACAATCCTTCACAAGTTCAATACCAGTTTGTATAGCCTGCTCTGCTTGCTCTATTGTCATGGCAGGACCTTTTGTCATGTCCTTTGTGCCATCTGCAATATGCTTGTCAATAATACCTTTCTCACTTATGCGAGTAAACATGCCTATATCGACAGCTATTATGTCTGCATTTGCTTTCTTGGCCATAATGCATACAGAGGAGCGCCTTTGTGCGATAAAACCTGCCATCACGGCGGTAATTTCGCCAGGAGTTTGTGCAACCCCTTGAGCAAGTACACCATTATCAGCACACATCACAATGGCGGCTCTTTTGTCCAACCTTACATCTGAATTTGAAAAAATTCCAGCAAGCTTCACAACTATATCCTCAAGAACCCCTAAACTGCCTACTGGCTTTGCAATCTCGTCCCATCGTAACATAGCTTTTTCCATTTCAGTTTTGTCAAGATTTTTTATGTTGTTAATTTGCTCTGTGAAAATCATATCTAAAGTCCTCCATCTCTTGTAATTTCCATTTTTCAAGTTTATTTATAAATAAATGAAACACGGATATTGAATGTGTCTTCCCTAATTAGTTCGGTTTATTTCATAAGTAAATGTTCAAAAAAACATAGATTAGGCCCTTTTGTTATTTCCATTGTTCCAGCTTACTACGCATCCATGAGTAAACGTCCATGGAATACACTTCATCGAGATTTTTAGCAGACAGTACCTTGTCGATCTGTCCTGATGCTTTTACCTTTCCCTTATCAAGCAATAGCGCTTGCTTACCATATGCCTTAGCAAGACTTAAGTCATGTACAACCGATACAACTGCCCTGCCCGGGCTCTTTAACCACTCCTGTATTAACGCGAATGTCTGTTTCTGATACATGAGATCTAAGTGATTTGTTGGCTCATCCAATATTAACAATCTTGGGTTTTGGGCTAGTATTTGAGCTAAAAATACACGCTGTAGTTCGCCTCCTGAAAGTGTTAAAACAGATTGCTTTAGCAACGGAGTAAGTCCCGTCATTTCAATGGCTTCTGCAATGTGCCGTTCATCATCTTCATCTTGACGAGAGAATATTCCAGGAGCATAAGCATAACGCCCTAATCGGATAACCTCCTGTACTGTAAATGAAAAATTAGTATAATTGTTTTGAGCCAAAATACCAATCATTCTTGCCCGCTCATGGGATTTGTATTTCCTGATATCCTTTTTGTCAAAGTAAACTTCTCCTTTATACTCTACACCTTGCGAGATAGCATTGATGATGGTGCTTTTACCTGCACCATTTGGTCCTACAATCATCAGCCACTGCCCGTTGTTGACAGTAAAGTTCACATTGTCAACAATGGTTAAATCACCGTATTGAACTGTCATATTCTTTACTTCAAGCATGGGATTTCCTCCTTGAAGTATAAAATATATAGATGAACAATATCGCACCTATAAAGGACGTAACAACACCAATGGGCAGCTCCAGTGGATTAAGCAATATTCGTGCAACCAAATCTGCCAGCATTAAGAAAGTTGCGCCTGCGAATATAGAGGCGGGAAGAAGTCTCCTGTGGTTAGGTCCTGTAATCATCCGCACCATATGCGGTGTCACCAACCCTACAAAACCGATTGTTCCACCAATCGATACACACACACCTATGAGCCCGGAAACGCAGATCATGACGACAAGTTTAACTCTTTTAACATTCACGCCAATATGCCTCGCATTATCTTCACCAATAGCAAATGCGTTCAATTCACGAGCATTTAGAACAATCACACCACCAAAGCTCATCAGGGCTATTAAAAGAACCAATGCGTTATCAAAACTACTGCCAGCTAAACTACCCATTGTCCAGAAGGTAATATGTTTAACTTTGTCTGGAGCAAATGTGATAATGAGCGACAATATGCTAGATACAAACATGGAATAGATCACACCAATGAGAATGATGGTATTTGTTGATAAAGAAAAATCCATTTTATAGGCAAGCGTAAGGATAATAATAAGCGAAACAAATGCGAATGCCATGGCCATTACCATAGTGCCTGCAAAAGGTAGTGAAGGCATTTTAATACCAAGCACTATGGCAATAACAGCACCTAATGATGCACCAGCTGACACACCCATTGTTGAGCCATCAGCTAAAGGATTACGCAATAATCCCTGCATTGCTCCGCCACAAAGTGAAAGCGATGCGCCAGTTAGTGCAACGCAAACAACACGAGGTAACCGAACCGATAGGATGATGGATGGCGATGCAATTGTATCTGGAATAGGTGTATTAAAAATGGAATTCCATATAATTGTGATCGTATCCCTTATGGGAACGCTAACACTACCCATAGAAACACAAAGTGCAAAAGTTAACACCGTGACTCCCGCAAATATGGCATATTCGTACACATGGAAACCTTCTTCTTTGTTACGCACTTGATTCCTCCAATTCAATGTTACTGTTCAACAGTACATCTATAAGCTGAATTTCGCTCATGTTAGACAGTTATATCTTCTCAGGTAACTGTGTATAGCAATCAATTCAACGATGGTGTTCATCCTCTATAGGCAATTGCTATATCGTTGTTAACTTACTTGGATTAGTCTAGCTCAGTAGAGCCATAAACGAAATCGTATAGTATCCTTGCGCCGTCGGCAAGTCGCGGCGTAGGGCGGGATAGCTCATCGTTTTGAAGATTTAATATCGAGCCATTTTTAACGGCAGTCACATTTTCCCATCCTGCTCTATTCATAATCTCTTCTTCAGGTCTTGGACCTTCGCCAAAGTACATCGCAATTGTCACAATATAGTCTGGGTTGCGCTCAATTACTTGTTCTTCAGAAATTGCCCCCCAGCCATTTATGTCGCCAAAACAATTTTTAAGACCGAGCATTTGAGCAATCTCATTCATAAATGTACCATTTCCTGCCGTCCACAGTCCGTATTCGAGAGGGGAAACCTCGAAATAGATAGTTTTTTCTTCATTACCTGTAGCCTTTGATGATAACTCAAAAAACGTATCTTTCATGGATTCAATTATAGTTTCTGCCTCTATATTCTTATCCATTAAAGTGCCTATCATTGAGATAGCAGTGTACACCCCCTCGATGTCAGTTTCCTTGGAAACCACTACCTCAATTCCAGCTGCTTCAAGTGCCGCAACCTGTTCTTCGGTCTGGTCCATCGTGCTCATCAGCACCACCTGCGGATTCAAGCTAATGATTTGTTCAATATTTGTGTTAGCTCCTGATTGCACTGCAGGTACATCTAAAACTTCCTGTGGATAATCACAGTATTCACCACGGCCCACAAGTGTTTCTCCTGCCCCAATGGCATAGAGAATCTCGCAGTCGGAAGGAAACAGAGCAACAACCCGAGTAACTGGCCCATCCAACTTTACTTCTCTACCAGCCATATCAGTTACTATGATGGCGGGCTCTTTAGTCTTGGTTGTGGAATCTGGTGTTGATTTGACAGAAGGTGTCTGTTCAAAGGTTTTTTGAGGCGTCATTTCATTCACCTTTGAGCATCCAGTAAGGACAGATGTCAGCATAAATACTCCTAATAGCAAAATGAAAATTCTTTGGCGTTTCATACTTAGAAAGCCCCTTTCTCTGATATTTCAAATGAATACATGGAAGGAGCAAATGAAAATGCTCCCAAAATAGGGAGCAAAAATTATTGTACATAAAAATAGCTTGCCCCGCCCCCAAGTGGAAAATGTGTAAACAGGTCTCCCGGCTTGGCTTCATCCTTCTGAGCGCCTTCCCGCATATTGCAGTGGCAAATTGCTCAATCGTCAGCTTCACGGTTATTGGGATAGCTCGGAAATCTCATCCGAATTCCCTCGGTGCGTTACTACACCGGCGCTTACGCGCAAATACACACGCTATATATTCATTTATAATTCTATATTACATCAACCATTAAAGCTTTTCAAGATCCAAAGATGTTGAAAAACAAAATAACGTTTTTATGTATTAATAATGACTGATTGCAAGCAAAGATATACAATAAAAAAATTATATATCAATAATATTTGATTATGATACAATTTCTAAAAATATAAATACTATTTATCATTCAATATAATACGATATCAGATAATAGCCCTACTCATATCTCGCACATAGGCTTTCACATGTGGAATACAGTCCTCTTTGTATTCTGCGATCAATTTTACTATAGCGCTTCCCACAATTACGCCGTCAGACAACGACGCCAAGGCTTTGGCTTGTGCTGGTGAGGATACACCAAAACCAACGGCGCATGGGATTCCCTTCACTTGCTTCACCAAGCTAATCATCTCATCTATATGTGATCCGATTTCGTTCCGTACGCCTGTGGTCCCCATCGAAGATACACAATAGAGAAAACCCTCTGCTTCCTTGACAATCTTCAGGATACGCTCTTTGGAAGTTGGTGCAATCATGGATATGAGAACAATACCATATTGGTCACAGAAGGGCTTTAATTCCTCTTTTTCCTCAAAGGGTATGTCAGGAACGATGATTGCGTCAATTCCGACTTTTCTACAATTTGCCATAAAACGCTCAGTACCGTAAGAATAGATTGGATTAGCATAGGACATAAAAGCCATAGGTATTTGATTCTTTTCACGCACTCTTTCAACCATATCGAATATTTTATCGGTGTTTACCCCTGCTGAAAGGGCTCGTAAACTTGCTTTCTCGATAACAGGCCCCTCAGCTACTGGATCTGAAAACGGGATTCCAAGCTCAATCAAATCCGCACCTGATTCTGTCATGGCATGAATTAGCTGCTCGGTTATCTCCAAAGAAGGATCTCCTGCAGTTATAAACGGTATGAATGCTTTTTTATTCTTAAACACATCATCAATTCTACCCATGAATCTGCACCCCCTGATACTTAGCTATTGCAGCCACATCCTTGTCTCCTCTCCCAGACAGGTTAATCACCATAATTTTATCCTTATCCATAGTGGGCGCCAGTTTGCAGGCATAAGCCACAGCATGAGCGCTTTCAATGGCTGGTATGATGCCTTCTATACGGGAAAGATATTCAAAGGCTCGCACTGCTTCCTTGTCGGTAACTGGAACGTACTGTGCCCTATTAATATCATGAAGATGGGCATGCTCAGGTCCAACCCCAGGGTAATCAAGACCTGCAGAGATGGAATACACAGGCGCAATTTGTCCAAACTCATCCTGACAAAAATACGATTTCATTCCATGGAAAATTCCTAAAGTTCCCGTTGGTACAGTAGCTGCCGTCTTATTTGAATTCACACCAAGGCCAGCAGCTTCACATCCAATCAAGCGTACAGAATCCTCCTTGATAAACTCATAGAATATTCCTATGGCATTACTGCCACCACCAACACAAGCAACAACCACATCCGGTAACTTGCCCTCTTGCTCTAACAATTGCATTTTTACTTCTTTGCCTATAACACTTTGGAAATCACGTACAATGGTTGGAAAAGGGTGGGGACCCATAACCGAACCTAGCACATAATGCGTATCTTCAACACTCTTCGTCCACTCACGCAATGTTTCGTTTACAGCATCTTTCAGTGTCTGAGTTCCGGAGGATACTACATTTACTTTGGCTCCGAGAAGCTCCATCCGATAGACATTTAATGCCTGCCGGTCAGTATCCTCTTTGCCCATGAATATTTCGCACTTAAGGCCTAGCAAAGCTGCAGCCGTTGCTGTTGCAACTCCATGTTGACCCGCTCCGGTTTCTGCAATAACCCTGGTTTTTCCCATCTCCTTTGCTAGTAACACCTGACCTAATACATTGTTAATTTTATGTGATCCCGTATGGTTTAAATCCTCTCTTTTCAAATAAATTTTTGCACCACCCAGGTCCTTCGTCATCTTCTCTGCATAGTAGAGAAGTGATGGCCTACCAGCGTAATTTTTAAGTAGCTTATCCAATTTGCAGCAGAAGCTTTCATCATTTTTATAATACTGATATGCTTCTTCTAATTTGATTACTGCATTCATCAGAGTCTCTGGAATATATTGTCCTCCGTGAATACCAAATCTTCCTTTCATCATTGAACTCCTTTTCTACGCCGAGAGCGCAATTATTTCACGTCTCGTACTTTATTAATAAATGTATTTATTTTTTCCCGGTCCTTATAACCGTCGGTTTCTACACCACTACTAACATCGATACCATAAGGGTTTGTTTGAGAAATTGCCTGTAAAACATTGTCAGAATGAAGTCCTCCTGCCAAAAAGAATGGCTTGCTGATATCATGAACCATCCTCCAATCAAAGGTTTCACCACATCCCCCATACTGGTTTTCTTTATATGTATCCAAGAGCAGGTAATCACAGCTTAATTCCATAGCGTAATAAATATCACGCTGACATTTTACACGGACTGCTTTGATAATGGGTGCTAATGTAAGTGTTCTAAGCTTTGAGATGTAGTCCTCCCCTTCGTCACCATGAAGTTGGATCATGTCAATTATCCCAGTATTACAAAGCTCTACTACCCGTTTGATATCATCATTAACAAATACACCGACAGATTTAATTGTTGAATTTAGCTCTTTTCTCAGTTCCATAGCATGAGAATCACTCACCTGCCTTCTGCTTTGGGCAAACACGAAGCCTATGTAATCGGGTTTTGTCTCATTGATATAATTGATATCTTCTTTTCTTGAAATACCACAGATTTTAATTTTAACCATTGTATGCCACCATTCTTACTTGACCTTAAAACTTCCTAGTTGAATCTCTTATATATTCCGCCAATGATTTTAAAAACTTACTCACAAGGTTGAGTGTATCGTTGAATCTCTATAGACATCGCGGATGACCTTAGAAACTTACTCTTAAACTTGTTCAGTGTAACATTGAATCTCTTATATACTCTGTGAATTACTTATAGGAAACGGTGTTCCTTTCTTTTGCTATGCATATGATCTCGTATATACTCTGTGAATTACTTTCACTATCTTCACTTTGTATAACCGCGTAACTTCATAAGCTGCTCCTTTTTATCTTTGCTTATCATAAGTGTTTCGCCAATAAGAACAGCATTCACATTTGCTGCTTTTAATGCCATAACGTCATGATTGGATGATATACCACTTTCAGCTACATAGATTATTTCTTTTGGAACAAGGTTGCGCAGATTTATGCTGTTATTAATATCCACCCCAAAGGTATGCAGATTGCGGTTGTTCACTCCAATAATTCGAGCACCTGCTTGAATTGCACTGTCAATCTCCCACTCATTATGTGCCTCCACCAAAGCTGATAAACCGAGTTCATCACTTAATTCCAAAAAACTCTTTAGAGTTCCCATATCCAGCAACGAACAAATTAATAAAATTGCATCTGCTCCAATGGCCTTGGCTTCATAAATCTGGTATTGGTCAATGGTGAAATCCTTACGCAATACCGGAATGCTTACCGCTCTGCTAATTTCCGCAAGATATAAATCCTGACCTTTAAAATACTCGGGCTCTGTTAAAACCGATATGGCTTGTGCGCCTGCTTCTTCATATTCCCTAGCAATGTCAAGGTATGGAAAGTCTTCTGCAATAACGCCCTTTGAAGGAGAGGCCTTTTTCACCTCACATATATATGATATATCCTCATTTTTTCTTAACTCAGTCTCAAAGGCAAAAGGCTGTCGCCTAGTATAGCTTTTTTTCCCCTCCATATAATCGCAACTTTCAATTCTATCGATCAATTCCTTTAGGGGATGTGTTAATTTTGCCTTTTCCACTCTAATGCGTGTTGCTTTTGTAATTTTATCTAATATCATATTGCTATCCACTACCCTCTCATACGCAACTAAATAAATTATTTCTACAGCGCCTCAGTACCGATACTACTTTCTAAATCTACTAACACACCATATATCATTCATGACTTACTCATTAGTTAACCTTATAAATTTATGTAGCTGCTCCATTGCTTTACCGGTATCTATGGTTTGAGCGGCAAGTCTTACGCATTCCCTTAAAGTGATATTATTATAGGCCATATAAAGACATACCGCAGAATTCAAAAGAACTACATCTCTCTTTGGGCCCTTTTCTCCAGATAGAATTCTTCTTGCTATATCCGCATTGATTGCTGGATCACCGCCTATCAATTCCTCAGGTTTGCAATACTCAAACCCAAATTGCTTAGGATCGAGAAAGAAACTGTTCACCCTGCCTTGATTTACTTCACACACTGTTGTTCTAGCACTGAGGGATACTTCATCTAAGCCATCATGACCATGAACAACCATAGCTCTTTTTACTTTCAAATTAGCAAGTACTCTTGCCATGGGTGCCACTAATTGCTCATCATATACCCCCAACAACTGGAGGTTTGCATTGGCTGGACTTGCAAGGGGACCTAAAATATTAAACAGCGTTCTTACTCCCAATTCCTTTCTTACGGGAGCAGCATGCCTCATGGATGAATGATAGAGCGGAGCGAATAAGAAACAGATGCCGATTTTTTTTAATATATTCTCACTCTTCTCAACGGGTATATCAATTTTAACGCCTAACGCTTCCAAAACATCCGCACTACCGCATTTACTTGACACACTTCGATTTCCATGCTTTGCTACTGGTATCCCTGCCGCTGATATGATGATGGATGATATGGTTGAGATATTAAACGTAAATGCCTCATCCCCTCCTGTTCCTACAATATCAAGTACATCTCCCTTATGTTGTAGCTTCAAACCAAAATGACGCATACTCATGGCACAAGCTGTAATCTCATCAATGGTCTCACCTTTCATGCGCATGGCGGTAAGAAAAGCTGCAATTTGTGCATTGGTTGCAATTCCTTTCATGATCTCATCCATAACTTCTCTGGTCATCTCTAAAGATAAATCCTCTTTATTTAAAACCTTTCGAATAGCCTGCTGTATCATTTATCCTCCTATCTGCCTCAACAAGAGGCCAATTAACTTATTAACAAGATATAGAATTATAAGTTAAATTTCACTCATCATAATCTTTCGTGATAAGGTGCTCTGTCCTTTCTTTTCACCCATTTGTTAAAAAGTTCTTCATAATAGTTTCTCCCTGTGGGCTCAAAATAGAATCAGGATGGAACTGCAAACCATAGATATCATATATCCTATGTTGCACCGCCATCACCTCGCCATCATTATCCTCTGCAATCACCAAAAGATCGTCAGGTAGAGTTTCCTTTTTTACAATAAGTGAATGATACATGGCAGCCTGGATGACCGGTGCCAAACCATAGAAAATAGGACTACCATTAGCAATGTGAATATCGCTCTTTTTGCCATGCATCAGGTATTTTGCAGCAGTAATTTGGGAGCCGAAACATTCACATATCCCCAGATGCCCTAGACATATACCAAGAATTTTAGCTTCTCCCTTCATGGAATCTATCACGGCTTCAGACACTCCTGCATCTTTGGGATATCCTGATCCAGAAGAAATAATAATGTGTGAGGGCCTTAACGCCTTGATCTCTTCTACAGACAACTCATCGTTTCGAACAACTCGAATATCCGAAGCAAAAGTGCTTGCCAGTTGAACCAGGTTATAAGTAAAGCTGTCATAATTATCTATTATCAATATCATAATATACCTCCATTGAATTGATTTGATTAGCATTTCATTTGCACAAAACCCCTCGGCGAAATCAGCTTTTTACTATTCATACACCTGGCCTGCCTCCTGAATTGCCTNGATTAAAGCTTTGGCTTTATTTCCTGCTTCCTCGTATTCGGTCTCGGGAACACTATCAGCAACAATCCCACTTCCTGCCTGAATATACACCTTGTCATTTTTTTTAATTGCCATACGAATTGCGATACAAGAGTCCATATTTCCAGTAAAATCAATATAACCTATGGCTCCACCATAAATCCCTCTAGGTGACTTTTCCAACTCTTGTATAATCTCACACGCCCTTATCTTTGGAGCACCCGATAAGGTGCCAGCAGGAAGAATAGCTTCTATAGCATCAAAAGCATCCTTATTCTTTTTAAGTACCCCTTCAACTTCAGAAGCTATATGCATTATTCTTGAAAAACGCTGAACTCTCATATAATCCACAACACGTACGCTATTATATTCAGATATTTTTCCCAGATCATTTCTTGCAAGGTCCACCAACATATTATGTTCAGACAGTTCCTTCTCATCTGAGAGCAATTCTTGTTCTAAAGCCAAATCTTCTTCCAGGTCCTTTCCTCTAGGTCTGGAACCTGCAATTGGGAATGTTGTTAGTTTTCCATTCTTTAGCCGGATTAGTGTTTCAGGTGAGGCGCTAATAAGCTGAAGGTCATCATTTCTCATAAATACCATATAAGGGGACGGGTTTGTTGTTCGAAGTACTCGGTATGCATTTAGCAAATTATCCTTATACTCTGTTTCAAAACGCCTACTGATAACCGCCTGAAAAACATCGCCTCGACAAATGTAGTCCTTGGTCTTCTCCACCATTTTTAAATACTCTTCCTTTGTTACATTACAGATAAATTGTGGTTTGCTAAAGATTTGTTCTTTGGTCAAGGGTGTGTCCCCTGTGATCAACTGGGTAAGCTTACCAATGTCAGATACTGCTTTTCCATAGTTTTCAAGCACCTTGTCTGTTTTCATATTCACAATAATACAAATCTTATGCTTTAAATGATCAAATGCCATAACCTTGTCAAAAAGCATCAAATCAAAATCATTCATTTCACTGCTTTCTAATTTCAAAGTAGGTTCTGCATATCCTATCATTTCATAGGAAAAATACCCAACAAGACCTCCTGTAAAGGGTGGCATTGCGGGGATTTGTGGAGATTTGTATTGACTCATCAGATTTCTTAGAATGTCAAAAGGATTTTGGTCTTTATAGACCTGTGTTTCCCCGTCATCAACAATCACAGTCTTATTCTTGCAGGTTATATGTACAATTGGGTCAAATCCTATAAATGAATACCTTGCCCATTTCTCACCACCTTCAATGCTCTCAAGAAGATAGAATTTTTTACTAATTTTAGATATCTTCCTTAGCAATTGTATGGGCGTTATGATGTCGGCAAAGATTTCCTTACAAATTGGAATGATGCTGTACTTCTTTGCCAACTCTTCAATTTGCTTGCTGTTTGGAGTTATCACATTAAGTTACCTTCTTTTCCATTGATGGGATGGAAAATTCCTTTCCTTTTCATTTAGTACTTGGATGACGACAGCATACCCAATCCGAATAGCATTGCACCTAAAAAAGTATATAAAAAAAGCCCTCATCCCTGTAATTGTAGGGACAAAAGCTTAGCTTCTGCGGTACCACCCGGCTTGATGTATGAAAAATACATCCTCTCATTTTGCATACCATCATATGCACTCCACTGATAACGGACGGAGTTCCCGTAAGCGCCTACTCTCTATAGATTTCAGGCTTCCCTCGCAAGGCCATTCAGAATAGCTTTTGTAGCCGCATTCCCACCAACAGCGACTCTCTGTGTACAATTTGCCAAACCTACTCATCTTGCTCAACGGTTTATAAATATTATTCGGATTATACCAAAAGGAAATTTAGATTGTCAAGTAAAAATTTCATTTATTTTCCACTGTTGGGAGCAAAGATGCGTAGAATGCTTCGTTATACGTTTAGATATCTTTTTTTTCTCGTTTGTGGACTGTTAACTTTTCCAGGTCAGGATGTTTTTATCCGATTAAATACTGTTAAGTCGCTTTCTAGTTACACGCCAATCGGGTAGATATGTATCCATATAACCAACAAAAACTGAATTGTGGCTTTTTTCCAATAAATGCACCAATTCGTGTACTACAACATACTCAAGACACTCTATGGGTTTTTTAGCAAGCTGTAAATTAAACCAAATACGCTTGTCTTTTGTATTACATGTTCCCCATCGGGTTAACATGTTTTTTACTCTGACTGATTCAGCCTCTACACCAATGGTTTCTTCCCATTTCGCAACTAGTTTCGGCAGTGTTTCCTTAAGTTGCTTACGGTACCACTCTGTCATAACCTTCTCTCTTTGTTGCGATGTGCTGGACTCCCTGACAGTAAGAATGAGCATATTACCCTTGATCTCCACACTGTTTCTATGATTATGTCTTATTTCCATCCTATACCGTCTACCCCAAACATAGTGACTTTCACCTGAAACATACTCTAGTTGGGTTTGCCGTGGTTGGTTTTCAATTTTTTTGATCTGTTTTTTTATCCAACCAACTTTGGCTGTAGCAAATAGTTTAATTGCCTCATCCTTAACATTTACTGGTGCTGATATCCTTACTTTCCCATTAGGTGGTAATACCGATAAATACATATTCTTTATTTTCTTTCTCTGTACTTCTATTTCAATATTGGAAACAATAATTTTTTTTGCCATAGTATTCGCCTTGCTTTCTATAGATAAAAATTTATGTCCATTATAGCATTGTCTATGTCGTATAGTTTATTTTCTTTGCAATAGATTTACTTTTATCTTTCGTCTCAATTGCAGCACTCAACAGCAGATTCTATGATTACTGTAAAAAATGGTAAATATCTAACAAAATTTTTCATATAATATGGTAAATCCACTGGAATTTTATTGATTGCTTTTCTAAAATATGCTACTCTCATAATTATTAGGAACAAAGCTTATGTTGCATAGGTTGAATATAAAAACATTCTATTTCGTGAGGTGTATGCAATGATAATTGAGAAAATTACTTCCACCACGTCTCAGAAGGGTTATGCTGCTCGAGTTGTACCGATAGAACTGATATACGAGATAAACAAGGATTTTCAAAAGCTGAATGACAACCAACTTCTTGATCCTGATATCCGCGACAATGTGGCTAATGTATATATGTGTGATTTTGCTAACATACCTTTTTCCGTCAAATCAGTTATTGTGACGGCCTCACCTTGCTACATAACAAAGGTATATTTCAATTGGGAAGGCAAGAGAATTCCACTGATAATGCCACCCACTTATATGGATTACATGGATAAGCCTAACGAAATAAAAAAGGATCTACAGGAAATTCTTGCAGATAATAACTATCATATAGAAATAGCCTGGTTACCCGGAAAAATGATTGCAGCAAAAAGTCGTCTTAGCCAATATGGCAAAAATAATATTACTTATATTCCTGGAATGGGAAGCTTTGCTCTGTTGACTACTTATTACTCGGATTTGCCTTGTAATGAAAGCAACTGGGATGATATTACTATGATGGAACGTTGTAAAACTTGCAATGCTTGTATAAAAAATTGTCCAACCGGCGCAATCAGTCACGATAGGTTTTTGGTAAAAGCCGAAAGATGTCTTACTTACCATAACGAGTTTTCAGACGCAAAAGAGTTTCCAACATGGATTAATCCTTCTGCTCATAATAGCATAGTTGGATGTATGCACTGCCAAACTTGCTGCCCTGTTAATAGCAAGTATTTGGATAATATTGTTGAGTTGGATGAATTCAATGCCGATGAAACCGAATGGATTGCACAAGGTATTCCCATAAGCGAGCTACCATCTGAAACAATAGAAAAACTAGAAAGAATAAAAGTTATAAACTTTTATGATAAACTTACTCGTAATATCAAAGCATTGTTAAAAAACTTTTTAAAATTCTAGATAATAAAAAACAATCGCATAAATACGATTGTGTGCTTTATTGGTGGAGGCGACGAGAGTCGAACTCGTGTCCGAAATCGTATCCAAATGAGCTTCTCCGGGTGCATTTCCTGTTTTAAAAATTCCCGCCTTATAACGCCCAGGAAAAGGCTTTATAATTTAGTAGCTTCATAAAATCCCACCGGGCTCAAAGCTTTGCCACGGCTGGTTCCCTGACTTATGACGCCGGCTACCCAAGGTGCAGGAACCCAGGACCGACGGGCTGCGTTATTTACGCAGCAGCTAAAACAAAATTATCGTTTTTAGCGTTTATTTTAATTTCTCGTTTTTTAAAGAGGCCCACGAGAATCCTCTACCCGCTACTCAAGTCTCAACAATCCCGTCGAAACCATTACGCCCCCATATTTAATTGTTATATATTATATCATTAACTTGATGTCTAATTTAATTGTTATATATATTATATCATCAATTTGATGTTTTGTTTCATGGTAATATAAAGTTAATATTCAGTACTTAAATCATCAATATATTTACAGTTATTGATTGTATTCTTTTACTCTTCTATCAATTTCACGCTTTGCATCACGGTCTGCAATATCTCTGCGCTTATCAAATAATTTCTTTCCTCTTGCAACACCTAATTCTACTTTTACCCTACCCTTTTTAAAATATACCTGAGTTGGAATTAACGTTAAACCCTTCTGTTGAGTATATCCTATTAGTTTATTTATTTCGTATCTATGAAGAAGTAATTTTCTATCACGTAAAGGATCCTGATTGAAAATATTGCCTTGCTCATATGGACTTATATGCATTCCACTAACAAAAACTTCAGAGTTCTTAATATAGGCATAACTATCCCTGATGTTAACCCTACCCTGCCGAATGGATTTTACTTCTGTTCCTGTAAGCTCAATTCCAGCTTCATAGGTTTCCTCAATAAAATACTCATGTCTTGCTTTTTTGTTTTGTGCAACAGTTTTAATAACTTGCTTTGCCATGTTTAACCCAATCCTTAAATACTAGCCCCTCATAAAGATATCATCTTACGTCTTTTGTTTTCTTAAAAAAGGCTGGAGTAATATTATATACCTAATGCAAATATAAATCAACTGGTATAAAATATAGGCGTCACGACTCAAAGTACGATTTTTAAGATAATAAAGGACCTCAATAATGAGAGAGCACTATTAATCTTTTATTTTCCTTCTACTAAAGGCTCAAGAACATTCTAATATTCATAGTAATCCCAAGATACTTCCATGTCTANAAAATTATGTTAAATATTATTTCAGTTACCTATATTTTGAACATTCATAGTTTAGATAAATTCAACTGATAAGAAATACTAAACCCCTTGAAACATAAGTGTTANAAGGGGTTTTGGTACACCATCAGGGATTCGAACCCTGGACGCCCTGATTAAGAGTCAGGTGCTCTACCAACTGAGCTAATGGTGCATATATAACAGTTTTTTGCCTGACAAGATATTATTATACATACATGTTTTTCGGATGTCAACATTTTTCAGTTTTTTATATGTTTTCATCAGACTTAAACTTTAAAATTCATCTTTATACGTTTTAAGGAATTTGTTTACAAGCCCATATCCTTTACAATTTTGCACCTATGCTTTAAGATTAAATTGGCGGTGAAATAAATGATACAGAATAAATTCAACAAATTCTTGCAGCATAGACAAAGCCTACTATTCCAGTATAAAATGGGCGATTTAACTAAAAATGAATTTATAGAGAGAAATTTCGATACAATCTCACGCCTAGGAATAAAGCCATTCTGGAGGATAGACAACACTAAAAAGGCCATTTACAATTACCAATATTATAATGTGCTTGCGAAATACTATTACAGACAGGCTATGGATTTTCCAAAAGGTAGCAAACAAAGAGGTAGCCTATTGTCGCAATCAAATGACTATTATTATGAAAAAGATAAGGTGACCATGAAATTATTAAAGCTTCTTGATTTTAAGAATGTTGAAGCCTATTTTGTTAGAGTAAGGTCAAAAAATTTACAAAACAAGCTATATGAAATAGTCATAAGCGACCCTGATGTTCTTTATGAGATTAATACATTATCCATGCGTTATGGCGGCATGGACGCCGATGATCTAATTCTCCATTCAAAAAATCCTACTATTTTAAGGCAGCTTAAAGAAGAGGGTGTTTTTCTGGATGAAAAGAAAAAGTCTGTAACGGATAGCTATATAAATCAAAAATATTAGCATAATATATTTTAAATCGCAAAATTATGTATATTACTCAAAATATACATTGTATTCTCATCTCCATATCCGGTAAAAATATAATCAAACATATAGAGAGGTGAGAAAAATGGCAAGACGTGGAACTCCATTAGTTCCCTCAAAAAGAGAAGCCTTAAACAGATTTAAAATTGAATGTGCTAAAGAAATTGGTTATGAGCAATTTGTTAAAGAAAACAACGACCACTACAAAGGTGACCTCCCATCTTATATAAACGGTAAGCAAGGTGGGCCCATAGGCGGACAGATGGTTAAGCGAATGATAGAAATGGCTGAAAAAATGCTTTAGAGCAGCCGAACCCAAATATGACACATGGTAAAATGCCCATAATAACAGATCTGCGTTTTTTAAGGACGCAGATCTTATTTTTGTAGTTCTATGCTCATTTTGAATAATTAATTGTACCGATAATCAAAAATTCTTTTTGCTTTTTTTTCTGTTCTGGGAAGAGCACCTATATCAACACATTTGCATGATATTTTTATTCCTATTTTATTCTTAAAACTTTGTTGAACATTTCTTGAAAGAACTGTTTTATCCATCCCCTCATTTGTTTCAACTTTAAGCGTCAATGAATCCTTTCCGTCAAAGTGCTCAATTATTATTTGATATTCGCTTGATAACCCATTAACAGAACACAAAACATTTTCTATTTGTCCGGGATAAATATTTACCCCTTTTACCTTAATCATGTCGTCTGTTCTTCCCATTATTCTGTCAATCAACGGATAATCTCTTCCACAACTACATTTATGTGGAATAATCCTCGTAAGATCATGAGTACGGTATCTGATAAGTGGGGCTGCAGCTTTATTTAATGTAGTAATAACCAACTCACCAAATTCTCCTTCAGGTAGAACTTCACCACTCTTAGGATCAATTATTTCAAAATAGAAATAATCATTCCAGTAATGTATTCCTTCATGCTTTTCACAATCTATTCCAATCCCCGGACCGTAGACTTCTGTAAGACCATAAATATCAAATAATTCAATTTGCAATGCTTCAGTAATTCTCTGTCTCATAAGCTCACCCCATCGCTCTGAGCCTATAATACCGCATTTTAAATTGATTTTATCCTTTAGGCCACGCTTTTCAACCTCTTCTGCAAGAAGCAGAGCATATGAAGATGTGGCGCAGATAACTGTTGACTGTAAATCAATCATCATTTGGAGCTGTTTTTCAGTATTTCCAGGTCCTATTGGTATTGCCATTGCACCCAACTTTTCGCACCCAGCCTGGAATCCAATACCTGCAGTCCACAGGCCATAACCTGGGGTAATCTGCATCCTGTCTAAATTCGTAATGCCAGCAAACTCGTAGCAACGAGCAAACATTGTTGCCCAGTTATCAACATCTTCTTTTGTATATGGTATTATTACAGGTTTTCCAGTTGTTCCAGAAGATGAATGAATCCTGACAATTTCTTCATCAGGTACTGCCTGAAGCCCTAACGGATAAGCATTACGAAGATCATGTTTGTCGCTGAAAGGCAGTTTTTGAAATTGCTCAATTGATGTTACATCTTTGGCATCAACACCATATTCGTTAAAAAACTTTATGTAGAACTTGCTGTTATTTGCAGCATATTCTACTGCTCTTTTTAAAGAAGTAAAATCTACAGAGTTTAGCATTTTACTTGTACCTCACTTCCATACCTGACTCCTGCTTCAAAAGCCCTCATATTTAAATCTATAAATCTTTGTTTAATATTCTTTTCCATTGACTGAATAATGCTCTCTTTTGATACATCCAGTATTCCAATTCCATAGGCAACACCTATTAATACTGTGTTTACCGCTTTTACAGAGCCCGCTTCATGTGCTAAGGAATTTGCGTCCACAAACACAGCTCTGGCGTTATCGGTTATGAATTTCTTAATTTGCTCCTCGTCATATTCACTTGTTCCAAGCGAGGTGGTAACAGGCATTATCTTTGTTGTATTAATAACTGCTATTCCATTCTTGTTAATATACTTAATATTTCTTGCTCCCTCGCACAATTCAAAAGAAAGCAGCAAATCGGCACCACCAACAGGGTTATATGGTGAATTAACACTACCAGTCCGTACATGACTTACCACGCATCCACCGCGTTGACTCATGCCTATCGTTTCACCTGTTCTTGCATTGTTTCCTTCTACAACAGCGCTATATGCCAGTATTTTTGATGCAAGTATGGTACCTTGTCCACCTACTCCAGAAATCAAAATATCCATTTGTTAATCCCCCTTGCTAATGCAATTTGTAGGACAAACATTAATGCAAAGACCACAGCCATTGCATAATGTCTTATCTATCTCTACTTTTCTCCCGCTTATATATAAAGCAGGGCATCCAAGCTCTTTAATACACCTATTACATCCAATACAATTTTCTATTTTGCATGGTGCATCACCCTTAAAAAGAGCAATGCATGGTGCTTCAAACACTACGACACTAACCCCGTCATACTCAGCAGCATCACTTACAACTTTAATGGCTTTTTCAAAATCAAAGGGATTAACTTTTTCTACAAATTTTGCATTTAGAGCTTTTGCAACAGAAGCAATATCTATTTTCTCAGACATTGTACCCATCATTGTTTTTCCTGTACCAGGATGTGGCTGTTGACCCGTCATTGCGGTGGTGTAGTTATCGAGTATAATTACATTAATATTTGTGTTGTTATATATAGCATTTGCAAGACCTGTCATCCCCGACGCAAANAATGTGCTATCACCTATGAATGCAAATNCATTCGTATCAGGCTCAACCTTTTTTATCCCTTGTGCAATGGTTATTCCCGCACCCATGCAAAGGCAAGTATCAGTCATTTCAAGAGGTTTTCCGTTTCCCAAGGTGTAACAGCCGATATCACCACAAAATACAGATTTTTTGCCTTTCATTGCTTTCTTAACTGCATAAAAGCTTGCTCTGTGAGGACAACCTGCACATAATACAGGCGGACGTGCTGGCAGCTCAGGCGTTGATATATCTTCATCCTTTATTAATTCAATGTCAACAAATTTCTCAATAATCTTTAATGTGTTTTCATATTTCAATTCACCTGCAGGAGAAACAAACCCATTCATTTTTCCCAATATTGGCTTTTGTATATTATTAACAGCAAGCGCATAATATAGCTGTTCTTCTATAACGGGATCCAGTTCTTCAAGTACAAGAACTTTTTCAACACTATCTAGAAATCTATTATGCAGCTGCATTGGCGCTGGAAACACAGCTCCCACTTTAAGTAAAGCTATATCAAGATCAAATTTTTCTATTATGTCTTTAACAATTGGATAGGTAGCGCCGCCTGATGCAATTCCATATTTCCCCTTGCCTTCTATCCTATTATATGGAATACTATCAAACATTTTAGATATCTCTTTTTGTTGTTCTTCAATTTCGAGGTGACGTCTGTATGAAAGTGGCGGGAAAATAACCCACTTAGGATCTTTAATGAAACCTTCTATTTCGTACTCATACTTTTCATCATCATACTCAATGGTTCCACTGCTATGGCATACCTTAGTTGTAGGACGTATTATAACAGGCAGATGTATTTGCTCTGACAGCTCAAAAGCATATTTTGTCATTTCAAATGCCTCTTGGGCTGAGGATGGATCCAATACTGGTAGGTTAGCATACTTTCCAAAATGGCGAGTGTCTTGTTCTGTCTGTGATGAAATAGGTCCTGGATCATCAGCGACAACAACCACCATACCACCTTTTATACCTATCATAGCAAGGCTCATCAATGGATCAGATGCTACATTAAGCCCAACTTGCTTCATTGTAACCATGCTTCTTGCTCCGCAGTACGAAGCTCCAGCAGCGATTTCGAGAGCGGCTTTTTCATTTGTTGACCACTCTACATCTATACTCCCATCTGTATTAAACTCAGCAACGCTTTCTAAAACTTCTGTTGATGGGGTACCGGGGTAACCACTGACAACCTTTACCCCAGCTAAAACTGCCCCTAAAGCAATAGCGGAATTCCCTAATAAAATCTCTTTCAATACATTCACCCTTTTCTACTTCTGTACCGTTTTTAAAACAATTAAAAACAGTCCATCCTTGTTAAAGGACAGACTGTGATAATCTGCGGTGCCACCTTTATTGATTAAATAATCCACTCATACGAAAATGCTAACACATCTTCTGCCATTAACGCTGGCAAACGTCTCAGATACTAAGCAAAAATGCCTTTCACCTCACCCTCAGTGGTCCATTTATCAAACTGCCTCCACAAGTCTCTCAGCATAAAACTTGTTCTCTGTATGGCACATATTTTGATTTTATCTCCACATCATTGGTTTATAAAATTGTATCACGGTAAAATGTTTCTTGTCAAGAAAGTATGGTTTTTTTACACTATCTTACATTGTTTCAGATAATGTTGCTTGAACCAATTGGCTATGATCCAGCTTAGAAAGCTCTTTTACCTTATCCATACACAATCCAGCAGCCTTAGCAAAGCGTTCACCGTACTCATGGTCGGCCAAATAGCAGTGGACAGCATGACGATACTTGATGTTCACGGTAGCAGGAGCTATATCAGCGACAGTATTGTCAATGAGAATTTGCTTTTTGTCTTCCGTCATCAAACGCCACAAGTTACCGCCAGCACGGAAATTATCATCTGTTGGATCATCCTTCGGGTCGTACCGATACATAGCACCTTCTAAATCAAGAGGCGGCTCTGTCACTTCGGGTTGAGCTGTCCAGTAGCCATAGCTGTTAGGTGTATACGCTGGAGTACTTCCATAGTTACCATCCACTCTCATGGCACCATCACGGTGGTATTCATTTACCTCAACCTTAGCACGATTCACAGGGATATGATTGTGGTTTACTCCAAGGCGATATCTCTGGGCATCGCCATATGCAAACAATCTACCTTGAAGAAAACGATCTGGACTAAAGCCAATACCTGGTACTACATGAGCTGGGGTAAAAGCAGCCTGTTCCACCTCGGCAAAGTAGTTTTCCGGATTTCGATTCAACTCGTACACGCCAACTTCAATGAGAGGAAATTCGCCTTGTGGCCAAATCTTGGTGATGTCAAATGGATTCTCATAGTGGTTTTTAGCCTGGTCCTCAGTCATGACCTGAATATACATGGTCCACTTCGGAAAATCCTTTCTCTCTATAGCTTCGTAGAGATCCTTGCCATGATACTCACGATCCATACCATTAATTTTAGCAGCTTCCTCATTTGAGAGGTTTTTAATACCTTGCTGAGTCTTAAAATGGAACTTGCACCAGACGCGCTCATTTTTAGCATTATATAAAGAAAATGTATGCTCTCCATAGAAATGCATATTCCTGAAAGACGCTGGAATTCCCCGGTCACTCATAACTATGGTGCGCTGGTGAAAGCTTTCGGGTAACAATGTCCAGAAATCCCAGTTGTTCTGAGCTGACCTACGACCTGTGCGAGGGTCACGTTTAACAGCACGGTTTAAATCCGCAAAATTATGTACATCACGTATAAAGAAAGTCGGCGTGTTGTTACCAACTAAATCCCAGTTACCTTCCTCGGTGTAGAACTTCGTTGCAACGCCTCGAATATCCCTTTCACAATCTGCAGCACCGCGTTCTCCAGCGACAGTGGAAAAACGGGTAAAGGCTTCGGTCACTGTGCCAGGCTGTAGTACCTTTGCCTTGGTATACTGAGAAATGTCATGGGTTACGGTTAGTTTTCCATAGGCGCCCCAGCCTTTTGCATGCATACGGCGCTCGGGGATAACCTCACGGTTGAAGTGTGCCATTTTTTCCAACAACCAGACATCCTGCATGACAACAGGACCCCTAGGTCCAGCGGTAATCGAATTTTCATTGTCGGCTACTGGAGCACCGACTTCGTTAGTAAGCTTTTTGTATTCGTCCATAATAATTCTCCTCTCGTTTTTAATATTTATATATAGTAAATATCTCAAAGATATCGCAAGGATATCTCAAGGATATTTGCATCGTTACAAAGATAGACACATAACAAGCATCCAAATATATGTACAGGTTTTTGGTAGCATGCGAACTCCCACCTAAAGAA
>JGI24707J26582_10000855_pt1 | contig 24345 bp, 23 predicted proteins | sample BioPla1DNA1_FD_26582 | JGI IMG/M metagenome (IMG submission 26582)
CGTCTTTTCCCGTGGAGCCTTGCCTTAACACCACGACGGCTGCCGCTGTATCGAGTCCCACACCTAGAGCAAGAGCCAAGAGGAGACACAATGCAGCCGTTCTGCATCGGAGTAGCGAGTTCGCCATGATTACCTCCTACAGCAAAGAAATTCGGCATCTGTTGTTAGCATCCTATTCCAAATAACAGTGCCTGTTTCCGCCAGTAGCGAGACTATCTTCAATTCCTATTATATCCAAGCTGCAATTCTATACGCACCCGGAATGCGCCAATAAATGGCAGCACCTACATACGCAATAATAGCTGGGAAATCAGCAGTGTAGAAAAGACTCCTATTGCCCCACCGACCGCAACCTCCGGCCAGCTATGAATGCCGGCTTCCAGGCGGCTTTGAGCCACCAAGATAGCCAGGATAAGGGCCACTAAAGTCACTGTGCCCCCTGCCTTAAGTAAGTATACAGTAGTGGCTAAGCCGAACGCCACCGCCACATGCCCACTGGGCATACCTCCCTGTAGACGAGAGTGACCCGCCAGAACCTTCAAAATCCCAATCCCACCGGCGATGCACAAAACGGATATTACAATTAGCAGTGATGATGACGAGGCTGGGATGGGAGAAGCATCACCTAGACGCTCCGCAATCTTGTCAAAGAAGAGCAAGAAACCAACGACTACTGCTATAACAGCCGTTACCAACACACTGCCGGCGGCTACATTCTTAGCAGTCTTAGCTAGGGGGTGGTACTCTTGAGTCACAAGGTCAACAGCTACTTCCAAGGCGGTGTTAAACATCTCAGCCATCAACACCATGCCCACGGTCAAAGCTAGTATGGCTAGCTCCAAAGGGGGAAGACGCAGGGCGTAACCCAAAAGCGCTACCAATATTGCCATTAGGCAGTGGATCCTCATGTTGCGCTGGGTGTTGAGGGCATATACGAGACCGGCCAGCGCGTAGCGAAAACTATCCCAGACTGTGCGAGCTCGCATATGCTAGTGCTCCTCCTATCGACCGAGGTGTAGCTCCGCCAATATCTTTTCTTCCTTCTCCCTCATGAGCTGGCGCTCTTTTTCGGTGGTATGGACCATTCCTAGAAGATGCAGTAACCCATGGGCCAGAAGATAGCCGGTTTCCCGCTCAAAACTGTGCCCATAGGNTTCCGCCTGTTCCACGGCTTTCTCCAAAGAAATAATAACATCACCCAAAATCACAACTTCATCGTCCCCGGTAGGTGGAGCAAAGGGCATTGCTTCTCCTTCGTCCCATTCCTCTTGGGGAAAGGACAGTACGTCTGTCGGCTCGTCCCTGTGGCGATACTCTCGATTCAGTTGCCTGATGAAATCATTGTCGCAAAGCACAATGCTGACTTCCGGTGAACCTCGGCGACCTTCGAGACGCCAAGCAACTTCCACAATTTCGCCCAAAAGCTTTTCCAGCCTTGCGGTAACAGGCAGCATGTCCTGTTGATTTAGTATGGCTACATCCAATCAACAGCCCCCCTTTAGCCACCCTCTTTAGGTAAATCGGGATACTCTATTCGATGGTGATAGATCCCTGAAAGCACTTGTCCAAAGGCTTCTGCTATCTTATCCAAATCACGTAAAGTCAGATCACTCTCGTCTAGCTGCCCAGAATTCAAGCGGGCCTTGATAATTTTGTGGATCAATCCATCAATGCGCCCGGGGGTTGGTCGGGACAGAGTGCGTACCGCCGCTTCCACTGCATCAGCTAGCATGACGATGGCCGTTTCCTTACTCTGGGGCTTTGGGCCAGGATATCGGTAGTCTCGCTCATCTACGGACCCATCCTTATCATTTTCCAGGGCCTTATGGTAGAAATACTGAACTAAATCACTTCCATGATGCTGCTTGATAAAGTCGGTCAGCATCGCCGGCAGCTTATGCTGCTTGGCCATTTCGGCCCCTTCCTTTACGTGGGAAACAATGATTAAAGTACTAAGGGACGGAGAGATTCTGTCATGGGGATTATCTCCACTTATCTGATTTTCCACAAAGAAATACGGGCGCTTGACCTTACCGATATCGTGGTAGGCAGCACCCACTCTAGCCAAAAGACCATCGGCATTGACGGCTTCCGCCGCAGCTTCAGCCAAATTGCCTACCAGAATGCTGTGGTGATAGGTACCTGGTGCTTCTAAGAGCAAGCGTCTCAATAACGGCTGGTTAGGATTGGAAAGCTCCAATAGTTTGATGGAAGAGGTTATCCCAAATAGGTTCTCTAGATAGGGAAGAAAACCGATGGTAAAAATCGAACAGATAATGCCATTGGCTAAGCCCAAGTAGGAGTTTTTGGCCAAAGACATATCATCGCTGATCAATGCGAAGACCAGCATCGTGGTAAAATTCACTCCGCCGACGATGAAGCCCACCCTCGTGACATCAGAACGCTGAGTCACCTTGCCTAAGCTCAATATGGCGGTTATTGCCCCGATCAACGCTACCGACACATATTCCAATCCGCCATCAGTGACTAGGCCTACGATGACGGCTAAAGCTGCGCTGATGATAATGGCTAGGCGTGAGTCCAAGAGCAAAGTTATCAGCATCGCACCAAAGGCTACAGGCATTAAATACCCGGTACCAGACCAAGGAATAAGGCTCAGTACTTTCATGATGAATACCACTATGATGACGATGAGTCCTAGAAGGGCTAAAAGGCCTTCATCTTCAAGAATCTCTCGTTCATACTGCCAGAGGAACACTCCGACTAAAACCATAAGAATGAAAATAACACCCACTATACCGATCATCCGGGTTATACTGGCGCTTCGTTTTTGCAGTCCAAGATCCTTTAGAATCTGCAGCTTCTCCCGGGTGACTACATCACCCTTGCGCACAACGATTTCCCCCTGCAGCACCATGGCCGGCACAACTGATTGCATAGCATCCCGTCTGATGGTGTCCATTCTCTCTGAGTCTATGATCAAATTAGGGCTAATGACGTTCTTGACTATGCTAACCACCGTATCTTCGGCTTCAAGGGGTAGATCGTATTCTGAGACTTGGTCTTTGGCTCGGTCCACTATCTCATTGCGATTATCTTGGGTGATGCGATTGCTGCGCAATGTCTGGATTGCAGTAGTCTTAGCAGCTTGCTCCATCGTCACAAAAACGTCGGTGGATACAGTCAAAAGAGTCTCTATCGATTGCTTGTCCACATCGAGTTCTACTTCTTGACGAATAGTAGTCTGCAGTTCCGTTACCCGTTGCTTAAGATTGGCAGTCGGTACCTTGGGAAACAGCTCGGCAGGTACACCCGACGGGATCGATTCTTGTGGTTCCCTAAGAGCGGCCGCCCTTTCAAATACAAAGGACAGCTTCTCCTCTGCTGCCACGGCTATTTTCTCGTCAATGATATAGTTGTCCGGATTGGCTCTAGCCTTCTCTAAAGCAACCTCCACAGCTTCCTGTCGAAGCCTCTCCGTCTCAAAACGGTTCTCAACAGTGCGAGGTGCCTCTACATCCCTCGGGCTCACTTGCCCAACCTTCAAGTCGTATTGCAACGGAACCAGGTTGGCCACCAGAATACCCGATAAGGTGAAAAAAATGATGGCGGCCACCAACAGTCGTCTTACACCGGCCTTCTGCCAGATCTCTTGCGCCTTTTGGACTATCGTCTGGCCCAATTCTCTTATTTTATTCTGTCTACTCATGAAGTCAGCCACCACTCTCGCTTATGGGTGTCTATCCTATCTAGCCCTTACCCTCGGTGTTGCGACTGATCAAAACGCTCATATGCATTGATGATGCGCTGTACCAGATGATGCCGCACCACATCTGCCTCGCCTAGCTCTACGATGCTGATCCCTTCTATGTCCCGCAAAATATGCCGTACTTCTTGTAGGCCAGAGCAAACACCCTTGGGCAGATCAATCTGGGTGACATCACCGGTGATCACCATGCGGGAGCCGAACCCCAGCCGGGTTAGAAACATCTTCATCTGTTCTGAAGTAGTGTTTTGAGCCTCATCGAGGATAACAAAGGAATCATCCAGGGTTCTACCCCTCATATAGGCCAAAGGTGCCACCTCAATGGCCCCACGCTCTAAGCATTTGCGAAATCCTTCAACTCCCAGAATATCATATAGGGCGTCATATAGAGGTCGCAGATATGGATCAACTTTTTCCTGCAAGTCCCCCGGCAGAAAACCAAGGCGTTCTCCGGCCTCTACCGCTGGGCGGGTCAGTATGATCCGCTCGACCTCCTTGCTTCTTAGGGCAGCCACCGCCATGGCCATGGCCAAGTAAGTCTTACCGGTGCCTGCCGGTCCGATACCAAAAACAACAGGATCCTGGCGCATAGCGTCAATATATCGTTTTTGCCCCAATGTCTTGGGTGTGATTTTCTTGCCTCTGGCAGTAATCTGCACCACATCCCCATTGAGGCGGACTAGTTGACCGTTCTTACCAACGGCCACTAGCTGAACAGCATATCTGACATCCTGAGCCGTTAATGGCCGGTCTTCAGCTATTTTGAGCAAGTCAGCTAGAATAAGCTGTGCCTTGGCAACAGCCTCCTTCTCTCCGGTAATGCCCACAACATTACCTCGGGAGATTAGTTTCACACCAAGCTCCTCGGCTAAGATCTTAAGGTTTTCGTCTCGATGACCGAAGAGGGCCAAGGCAATAGCATTGTCATCAATGGCGAACTTCTCCCTTATCAGGATCGCACTCAAATTATTGGCTTCCCCCCCGTATACCCTCGGCTTCCCTAGCTGGTAGGGGCCGGAACACTCCGATTTCCTCATGGACTTCCACAACCAGCCTAATTCTCACCAACGGATCTCCGTTGCGGTCTTCGCAAATGACGTCTACTGCCTGTGAGACAAGCTCTGATTGCGGACCCAATCTTCCCTCAATATCCTCCCAGGCATGGCGCCAAGCATCCTCTTTGGCAGTCTCTAGGTCAATCTCCATTCTCCCTAGCGTGAGCTCATGATAGGTTACAGACACCAACTGCATCGGTATCCGCAGACCTAAGCGGGGTACCCTCAACTGTCGGGCCTTAACTTCCTCTTCATAGTGGGGGAAAGGTGATTCTGTTGCCCCCCAACCCCATCGCCTGGCACCCAAGATGAGGTAGTGTCCTGACCGCATTCTTTGAGTTCTCTGCTTTACGTAATGAACCAGGCTTGCTTCACCAAAGCCTGTATACCAAACCCGCCCCTTAATCACTCCCGCCGCTCGGAGATGCTTGGTGCTACCATCTCCCGGCAGTCCGTATTCCGTCAGCCCCCCGTCAATTAGCACTTGCCCTTGGCTAACAGTCTCTCCCTCTGTCACCAATACATTTCCGACAAAAGGAATCACTTGAGTGATTAGTGCCGCTCTCTTGGCGATAATATCTCCCGGTGCCAGCTGATCTTTGGGGGCCTCAACCCGCTCTACAATCTCGATCTGCAGCAGAGTCCCCTTTAGTTTCACCCCAACCCAAGCCAACTGAGGTAACTCCAACATGAGCCTATGCTCTAATGCCATGGGTTCGATTGAAGTGCGCCAGGTCCCGGGCTGGACTCCCGCCGTCTTGAGAACCTGTAGAACTAAGGCACCATCGAGCTCATTGACGCCGTTGATCTGGATAAACCAAACAATGGATGATAGCAGGTATATAGATAAGATGCTTAACAGGGCGCCAATCAAAAGAGTATAGCGGTGCTTAGCTCTCTGCCACAAGAAAGGGAGCCCTGCTTTGTGCCGGATCTCGACAGTAACAGGTGCCGACCGCACAATTCCCCTTAGCTTGCGAAAATCTGTTACATTGATCCGAGCTACCAGGAGCTCCCGGCTGAGGCGTTCCACATTCCATAGGTATATGCCCTGTCGGGATACCCCATTGAGAAACTCCTCTATACCCGTACCTTTGATTTTTATTATAACATACCCCTGATGCAATGACCACAAATCCCTAAGGAGCAAAGCAACTCACTCCCTTTGCCGGTCAAACTGGACACCTTCGATTCTACCGATAGCGACTAGTTCTGTCGCGAGCAGAGAATCGATCTTGAGGCGTTCCCCAGTGATTATGATCTCGCCCCGCTTCACCCGAATACGGATCCTATCGGGCCCATATGCCAGTATCCCCTGGTGGTTCTCTATGAATATCTCCCTATCGCCAACAATGGTAATCCGAGCAAGATCCAAGATCACATCCTCCGGCAACTCAAAGGAACTAGCTAATCCCTTAAGCAGCCGCCCTTTTTTCCATGTGCCCATGACCTCCCCCTCCTAGCACTTATCCACTTATCCTTATGCTCTCGAAGGNGCTTTCATTACGGGCATACAAAGATGCCACTTTCTCCAAAGAAGAAAGTGGCATGGCATGTCAGATATTNAGCTTTGAGTGGCTAGCGGCTGCCGAAAGGTCGATAGGGTTGAACCGCCCGGGGCCTGCCCAGAATTTCTGTCAAGATGACTGCTCGACGCCAGTCTATACCGGTGACATCCGAGTACCCACCATAATCACCAGGTAGCCGGGCAGTCATTGCTGACGACGGGATTGCCCTAGGGCTAGCCAAATCAGTATGTGGGAACTCGCCTATGTCTTCGCCTTCTGTCTCCCATAGCTCAAATGCCTGCTCCATGGGCTCCCCGGGGGAAACTGATACAATAATGGTGTCCTCAACTTCCTCGACGTCTTCTGGTTCTTGCTCTTGTGCAGGGATAATGGTCTTATCAGGGAAGACGGGGTCACTAAGTACAGGTCCCCGTCGCATCCGCTCAAGCACAGCTCCTACCACAGCGCCTATTATATAGAGGATAACGATTATTCCAAAGAGATCTGCCACACTCATCACCTCTATGATCGCGGTCTTTCTCTTTCGCCGCCCTCTACTGCTCCCGGACCCTCCTGAGATTCTTTGGCGATAGCCTCTCTCATGCCTGTATCGGCCAGAATATTCTGCATGGAGTAGTAGTCCATTACACCCATGCGGCCCTCCTTGAGAGCTAGGGCAAGGGCTAAGGGTACCTCAGCTTCAGCCTCAACCACTCGGGCGTGCATTTCTTCTACCCGGGCTCTCATCTCTTGTTCTAGGGCCTGGGCAGCAAAACGACGCTCCGCAGCTTTGGCTTGGGCAATATGCTTATCTGCTTCAGCTTGATCCATTTGCAGCCGAGCCCCGATATTCCGTCCCACATCGACATCTGCGATATCAATGGACAGAATTTCAAAGGCCGTACCGGCATCAAGACCCTTACTTAGGACTGTACTGGAGATCCGATCTGGGTTTTCCAAAACTTCCGCATGGCTTTCCGCTGATCCCACAGTAGTGACAATCCCCTCTCCGACTCGGGCGATAATAGTCGGCTCACCGGCTCCTCCCACCAGCCGATCGATATTAGCTCTTACCGTAACCCTTGCCTTGGCTTTAAGCTCAATACCATCCTTAGCTACCGCCGCAATCACCGGCGTCTCAATCACCTTGGGGTTTACACTCATCTGTACAGCCTCTAGAACATTACGGCCGGCTAAATCGATGGCTGCTGCCCGCTCAAAAGTAAGTCCTATTTCAGCTCGGTGGGCAGCGATGAGGGCATCAATGACCCGATCAACATTGCCGCCAGCCAGGTAATGCGCTTCCAATTTGTCGATAGTCACATCGATACCCGCCTTGAGAGCCTTAATCAAGGGCATTATGATACGACCCGGTGGCACTCGCCGGAGCCGCATACCGATAAGGGTGACAATACTCACCTTGACTCCCGCAGCCAAGGCCGATATCCACAACCCGATAGGAATGAAGTTCAGCACAATCAGAACCGCAACAGCTATGAGTATAATAGGAACCCACGCAATGAAATACATCTTCCAGAGTGGTCCAACCATCTGTAATGGCGGACTACTCCTTCACCTCCTTTATGCTCTACACTTCTTGGTCAGATAACGCAACGGCCTTTACGACAACCCGATTACCTACCATACTGATCACCTGGATCTGGCTACCTCTAGATACAAACTCCCCCTCTGTCACCGCATCGACCCGCTTTCCGTCTATCTCTACAATGCCCGCAGGCCGCAATGGTGTCAGGGCTGTGCCTAGCTTCTCCACTAGTTCACTCCCTTCCGGGAGAGGAACCTCAGCGTCGGGACTGGCGGTTTTATCTATAACTGTCTTTAAGACCAGCCGCTCCCATGCTCCACTTCGCCGAAAGCGCTTCCACCCGATGACGACGACAAATGCTGTAACCATCAATGCAACTGCCAGGTTTACCAATCCCGCCTCGGTTGAAGCGTAACTTAACACTATACTTCCAAAAATGCTAGCCAGGCCGAGAAGCCCAACCAGACCAAAGCCAGGAATCACGAAGACCTCGATCAAGAGCAACACGAATCCGGTCACAAACAGAAAGACCTCTTCCCAACCTGCGAGACCAATGATCATTCGGCCGCCGAAAAATAGGACCAGACCTATTATACCTATGGTACCGGGTACACCGAACCCAGGGGTCAAAAGCTCCAGCACCAAGCCAGCGAAGCCCAAGATCAGGAGCAAAGAACTCATCACCGGCAAGGTAATGAAACCCGCTGCTTTTTCTGCCCAAGTTGCCTTAAGCACCCTGGTGCCAAGCCGATCATATCCCAGATATCGCAAGACCTCCTGGCGGCTCTGGGCAAGAAAATCAGCAAAGTCTATATCAACGGCATGATCGGCGCTGAGAGTCAATATCTTGCCCTCNGCCACCAAACCTGCTATGGCGATATCTTGATCCACCATTGCAGCAGCTACCTCGGGATCCCTTCCCCGCCCCTGAGCTGTAGCCTCNAATTCCGCCCGTACAGCTGAAATCGTCTTCTCTTCTGCAGGTCTAGGTTCGGCAGCACCTATACTAGAGCCCGGTGCCATTGCCAGATGCTCAGCTGCCAGAGCAATCAAGGCACCGGCAGACCAAGCTCGCTCCGTCACGTAGGCGATGGTCGGAACAGGTGCAGACATGATCGCATCTCTGATCTCAGTGGCAGCGTCAACTCGCCCGCCAAAGGTACTAATTTCAAACAAAATGGCGCCTGCTCCCTGCTCTACCGCCTCCCCTACCGCGCGCTGGACAAACCCTGCCAGTCCCCACTCAATGGTTCCCCGCACGGGCACTACCCAGACATCCGCAGCCTGGGCAACACCCGATGCGAGTAGGCCCATAAGCAAGAAGAGAAGCAATACGGTGCTACCTGCGACCCTAGATCGAGGACAACTCGTTCCAATGGACATTGGCTATCCCCCCAATCTCCTCAAGCATATAATACCCCAAAAAGTCTCACTATGCCAGAAATTTAACTCTTGGGGTAATAGTCCCTTTTGGACCCTATAGGAAAAACCCGTTGCCACTGGACAACGGGTTCAACTCTGTTAATTACCGATAGCGCCTCTTACGTGCTGCCTCGGATTTCTTCTTACGCTTTACACTAGGTTTTTCGTAATGCTCGTGTTTACGCGCTTCGGCCATGATGCCCGACATACGACACTGCCTCTTAAACCGGCGCAGCGCTCTATCGAGGGATTCATCCTTGCCAACTCTGACTTGCGCCAACGACTTTCCCTCCCTCCGCCGCCAACAATAGCCCGCGCCTGCGCCTGGAGGTAGCCCGAAGGCCGAAAATACCCATTATTATCAGGTCTCCCTGCTACAGATGCGAAGGTACGGTTTCATTCCCATTATACCTGTCCCTAAGTCTAGGTGTCAACTCTAACCCGGAGGCCAGCCAAAGCTCCTGCCTCCCAAAAGATGAAAATGGACATGGAAAACACTTTGGGCAGCGCTTTCCCGGCAGTTAATCACAACTCGGTATCCATGCTCGGCTATACCTTCCTTTTCTGCCAAGTCCCGGATAACTAAATGAATGTGACCCAAAAGTCCCTGGTCTCCATCTTCCAGATCTGCGATGGTGGGGATATGCTTTTTCGGTATTACCAGTATATGGACTGGCGCCTGGGGATTAATGTCCCGAAAAGCAAGCACCATATCATCTTCGTATACTATGTCACTTGGTATCTCCTGTGATATAATCCGACAAAACAGGCAATCTACGCTCATCTATGCTCACACCCCCCCAACCTAAAATGACCACTTGTACCTAGCCAGTCTTCAACTATTTTCCCGCCGATTCCTTCTTCATCGGCCCTTTGGATTTCTACTATTTCGAGGTCTCCAGGCTCCCCCTGAATGCGGTGGGACTGCACTTTAACGTAAGTGGATGTGTGTCCTTCCCAGACACACTCTGACAAATCAGCTATGGCCTCTTCCCAAAGCACTTCCACCCTCTTGCCTAGATAAGTTCTATGGAAGGCCAGGCTGAGCTCTTTACCCAATTGAATCATCTGCTGACTGCGCTCGCTCTTAACAGAGGCCGGAATCTGGTTGGGGAAGCGGGCCGCCGCCGTACCCCGCCGGGGGGAATACCGAAACACGTGTAAACGGCTGAAGGCCATCTCTTTTACAAACTCCAGTGCTCTTTGAAACTGAGTATCAGTCTCGCCAGGAAACCCTACGATTATGTCAGTAGTAATAGCCACCCCTGGCAACCCGCTTCTGACTCTATGGATCACATCGCGGTATTCCTGTAGCGCATAAGGGCGACGCATGCTGTTGAGTACATCGTCATCTCCTGCCTGCAAGGGTATGTGCAAATGACGGCAAGCCTTGGGGTGAGTCCTTATTGTCTCGATCAACTCATCATCTATCTCAGGAGCATCAACAGATCCCAAGCGAATACGGGCCAGGCCCTCAATGTCGCTTAAAGTCCGAATGGCCTCGGCTAAGTCTGAAGGTGGACTTAGATCTGTACCGTACGCTCCCAAATGTATACCAGTCAGTACTATCTCTCGAAACCCTCGCTCCGCCAACCGCCTAGCCTCTTGGACAACGGCATCCAGATTCCGACTGCGGCTGGGTCCCCGAGCATAGGGAATCTTGCAGTACGAACAGAACTGATTACAGCCTTCTTGGATCTTAAGGGCAGCCCGAGTCCTGCCAAAAAAATCTGTCACTGGCAGTTCTTCAAATTCCTTAGCTTGAAGGATATCGCCCACAACCACGTTGGGTCCTTGTGATGCCGCCTCCTCTGTTAGCTGAACGATGCGGCCTCGATCCTGGTTGCCGATGACAAGATCAACACCTTTGATCCCCATCACCTCACCCGGAGCGGTCTGGGCATAGCAACCAGTTACCACCACTAAGGCCTCGGGATTAGTGCGCACCGCCCGATTGATCGCTTGGCGGGATTTGCGCTCTCCACTCCCGGTGACCGTGCATGTGTTAATCACATAGACATCTGCTTTCTCCGAAAAATCAACAATAGAGTAGCCCTCGTCTTTAAACAGCTCCAGGAGTGACTGTGTATCGTATTGGTTGAGCTTGCAGCCCAGTGTGTGGAATGCAATTCGCCTATCTGTCATCCTTTGAGAACCCCCCAGTCGAACTGAGCGAAGGGTCCGTTTGCCAAGAGCTCACTGTCCACGTCTCCCCAAAAATACTTATAGTTATTGTGCAGGTTCTATGTAGCGGTGCTCTCCCCATATCTTCCCATCTCTAATCTGCAGAAAGCCATAGGATCCCATGGGCATCATCCGACGATCCGTGGGAGAACCTGGGTTAAAAAGCAAGATGCCATTATGAAGTTGATTATATGGCCGATGACTATGTCCAAAGACTATGCAATCTACTTCGCTAAAAGCCTGTCGAGCCCGAGCGAGTGTATTGTAACCAGCTCCGTCGCCGTGGATGAGACCAATCTTTAGGCCACCTATCTCGATCATTTGTCGCCGAGGTATTCGATGTCTGACTTCAGGGTAATCCATGTTGCCATAAACTGCCTTCACCGGTGCCACCGTGGAAAGCTCCTCTATCACCGACCACTCCATGATGTCCCCAGCGTGCAATATTAGATCAACGCCGCCAAAAGCCATGAAGATCTCTGCCGGCAAACAACGAGCTCGCATGGGAATATGTGTATCTGATATTACTCCAATACGAAAACCAGTCTTAATGCCATATACCTCCTTGTATTGGGACCGCGGGCGCACGAGCCCGTTCAAGAAGCATTTTTAGTCAGCCCAGATCACCGCTTTCATATAGCACCAGGCTCGCCGCCACTATACCAGCCGTCTCTGTACGTAAAATACGGGCACCTAAGCTCAGGTAGGTGATTCCTGCTTCGCCCGCTTCCTCCACTTCCTTCGGGCTCCATCCACCCTCGGGACCGACGAAAATCCAAACATCCAAAGGAGGAGCGCTGTCTAGAGAACTCCCCACCGCCGATAGTACGTCTCTTAGATTTCCACCTGTAGCTTTCTCCCATGGCAAGAATCCCCGCCTGCCCAAGGGCTGTTCTTGGAATTTAGATAAGCTCTCTTGCCACGAGACTGGCATGTGAACCTTAGGCACCAAGGCTCGTCCGCTTTGCTTCGCTGCTTCCTTGGCAATTCGCTGCCATCTTTCCACCCGCCGCACAGCCTTGTTCCCATCCAGCCGCACTATGGTTCGTTCGGTGACCACAGGCATGAAAGCAGTTAGACCTATCTCCGTACCTTTTTGTACTATAAAATCCAGTTTGTCTGCTTTCGGAAGCCCTTGCACCAAGGTAATCTTCAGCCTCGGTTCCGATAGGCTGTCCCGTATTGCTGTAATTCGGGCTACTGCCAGTTTACTATCAATGTTTTGCAGAATGGCTTGGTATTCTTTTCCGGAACCGTCACATACCACTATNGCCGATCCGACCTGCAAGCGGAGCACCCGAGCAAGATGTACTANCTCATCACCATCGAGGCTAATCAGATCTCCATTAATCTGGTTAGGCTCAACAAAAAACCGCGGTCTCATANTCTACTCACCATACATACCCAACCACTATCGCTCTCTTCTACNACTATACTAAGAGCGGCACCCTCAAGGGCCAGAGCCACTTCATCTCTCCTCCGCTCTATAATCCCGCTGGCAACAAAATACCCTCCTGGGACCAATCTTTCAGTTACTGCAGGCAAGATATCAAGAATCACATCTGTGACGATATTAGCTACGATAAGATCCGCTTTCCCTTGTATGCCAGCAATAGACCCTTGGTGAACACTCACTCTAGCAGCAAGCCCATTTTGGGCCGTGTTGTCTTGTGCCACTTTCACTGCAACAGGATCTAGATCACAGGCCACTACCCTGGCTGCCCCCAGTTTGGCGGCAGCCAGACTCAAAATGCCCGAACCTGTCCCGATATCGTATACAATATATTCAGGTCGCACCAGTTGCTCCAGCTGGATCAAACATAAACGGGTGGTCTCATGTTCTCCGGTGCCGAAGGCCATACCAGGGTCAATATCTAGTACCACATCATTGGCATCAGCTGCAAAGACTTCCCATGTAGGCTTAATAATCAACCTTTCACCGATCCTCTGGGTGTGGTAATAGTCTCTCCACCCGTAGGCCCAATCCCTTTCCTCTACCAATGCCGTATTAAGCAGGGCCGGAGCTGGGTTAAGCCCAATCTCGCTTAAGGCGAGAACCCGTTCACCGATTCTGGTCACTACATCTGAGTTCCTGACATCACCAGGCANATAGCCAATAATATCAACAGATGTGCATAAAGAACNTGGGTCTATCTTAGGATATATCTCTCCGTAACGATTNTTCTTCGCATATTCTTGCCAAATTCTGGGATCGTCAATCTCTAAGCCCCCGACGCCCACATCCATGAAGATACCTGTTACAGCCTCCACAGCCTCTGGGCTGGTCGTCACCTTGACCATCGTCCAATAGCCATCTACCACTACCATTCCGCCACCTTTGACTTGCGTCAATCCTTGCGTCCAAACCCATCAATGGCGTCCTTAACCCGTCCTAGAAAACCCTTATCTTGCGAAGGCTGTACCGTATCACCTACACTCTCACCCCAGCGTCTAAGGGTTTCTTTCTGTTCGGCTGTCAGATTCTTGGGGGTATAGATCTTCACCACCACATGGAGATCGCCCCGCCCATATCCTCTCAAATTGGCAATGCCCTTACCCCTAATTCGAAAAGAAGTCCCGGTTTGTGTGCCCTCCGGTATCCGTAGTTTCACACTGCCTTCTAGAGTCGGTACCTCTACTTCATCACCAAGGGCTGCTTGCACAAAGCTAATCGGCATCTCGTAGTAAACGTCGTTGCCCTGGCGCCGGAAGAATTCATGGGGTCTGACCCTGATAAACACATATAGATCCCCTGGGGGGCCTCCTCGCCTGCCGGCTTCTCCCTCCCCCGGCACCCTAAGCCTAAAGCCATTATCTATACCTGCCGGGATCTTGATACTGATCTTCCGTAAACGCCGCACTTGCCCCTGGCCCCCGCATTCGCGGCATGGAGTCTCGACTGTCTTGCCTTCTCCACCACAAGTGGGGCAGACTCTCACATTGACGAAACGTCCAAAGGCGCTTTGCTGCACATGCTGCACTTGACCGGTACCATTGCACTGAGAACAGGTGTGAATAGGCGTTCCAGGTTCCGCCTGATTGCCATGGCATCGGGGGCATACTTCCGTTCGAGGTAGCTCTATCTCAGTTTCCAAACCAAAAGCCGCCTCCTCGAAGGCAATCTCGAGGTCAAAGCGAAGATCAGCACCTTTCTGCGGACCTTGTCTAGCCTGGCGACCCATGGCACCACCGAAAAACATATCAAAGATGTCGCCGAAATCACCGAAACCCTCAAACCCACCGAAACCTTCAAAACCTCCGGCACCGTTTACTCCTTCAAAGGCAGCATGGCCGAATTGATCGTACTGCTGTCGCAGTTTTTCATCGCCGAGCACCCGGTAAGCTTCGCTGGCCTCTTTAAACTTCTCTTCGGCGTCAGGGTCATCCTGATTTACGTCAGGATGATACTTGTGGGCAAGCTTGCGATATGCCTTTTTAATTTCGTCTTCCGAGGCATCCCGCCCCACCCCCAATACCTCGTAATAGTCTCGTTTGGCCATAGTTGCACCGCCTCTTCCTGCGACTTCCAAAGAAAACCTCGTATCGCTAACCTGCAATATACCACAAAAAAGTGACCTGTGGCAAGCGGCGCGGCAGTCTCCGCCACCGCCCCAGACTTCACCCCAGGTCGTTTTAGTCAGACAACAGTACTACCTAGCCAAAAACGACTCTAGGTTAGTCATCGTCGACTACTGTATAGTCAGCATCTACTACATCATCCCCCCCGGGTCCATGGGTAGGTCCACCGTGGGTGTCAGTATGGGCCTCCTCCTGGTGGGGATTAGCCTGAGCGTACATACGTGATGTGACTGCATGCAAGGCCGAGCCCAATTCCTCAAGCTTCTCATCAATTAATTCCTTGTTATCATCTTCTCTGGCTTTGGACAGCTCCTCCTTGGCTTTTTCAATCTTCGCCTTCTCATCACTTGACACCTTATCGCCAAGTTCCTTCAGAGTATTATCGACGGTGTAAATAAGCTGTTCGGCTTGGTTCTTGGCTTCTATCAGTTCCTTGCGCCGTTTATCTTCTTCAGCGTGGGTCTCGGCTTCCCGAACCATTTTCTCAATCTCACTCTCCGATAGGCCACTGGAAGAAGTGATGGTAATCCGTTGCTCCCTGCCAGTACCAAGATCCTTGGCGGAGACATTGACAATACCATTGGCGTCTATATCAAAACTAACCTCGATTTGAGGTATACCTCTGGGAGCCGGCGGAATACCTGTTAGCTGAAAACGGCCAAGCGTCACGTTGTCCGCGGCCATGGGTCGCTCCCCTTGGAGCACATGGATATCCACGGCTGTCTGGTTATCTGCTGCCGTTGAAAAAACCTGCTTTCTACTGGTGGGAATAGTGGTATTCCGCTCAATGAGCCGCGTCATAACACCACCTAGGGTCTCGATTCCAAGGGATAAGGGTGTTACATCCAATAGTACAATATCCTTGACTTCACCAGCCAAAACCCCAGCCTGAATGGCAGCACCAATGGCTACACATTCATCGGGATTGACTCCCTTAAAAGGCTCCTTCCCGAGCTTGTTGCGAATGGCATCCTGTACCGCCGGTATCCTGGTTGAGCCTCCAACCAATATGATCTTATCGATCTCATTTGGTTTAAGACCAGCATCGTCCAGTGCCCTTTGTGTAGGTCCCATTGTGGCCTCCACCAAATCCGCTGTGAGCTCGTTAAACTTGGCTCGGGTAAGTCCGATGTCCATGTGTAAAGGCCCATCTTGCCCTGCACTGATAAACGGCAGGTTGATATTCGTCGTCTGCAGTCCCGACAATTCTATCTTGGCCTTCTCCGCCGCCTCTCTGAGACGCTGCATCGCCATGCGATCTTTGCTCAGATCGACCCCGGTCTGGTGCCGGAATTGCTCCAGCAGATGGCCAACTATGCGGTTATCGAAATCATCTCCACCAAGGCGATTGTTACCATGGGTAGCCAAAACCTCGAAAACCCCATCTCCTACCTCTAGGATCGAGACATCAAAAGTCCCGCCACCTAGGTCAAAGACCAAGAGTTTCTGGTCTTCATCTTTATCTAGACCATAAGCCAAAGAGGCAGCCGTCGGTTCATTGATGATCCGCAGTACTTCAAGACCAGCGATGGTACCAGCATCCTTTGTCGCTTGACGCTGAGCATCGGTGAAATACGCCGGAACCGTAATAACCGCTTGCGTGACTTCTTCGCCCAGGTAGTTCTCGGCTTCCTCTTTCAGCTTCTGTAAGAGCATGGCAGAGATCTGCTGAGGTGTATATATCTTATCATCGATGGCCACTGAATAGTCAGTACCCATGCGACGCTTGATAGACATGATGGTCCGCTCGGGATTGGTGACAGCTTGACGCTTAGCCACCTCTCCAACCAAACGTTCACCTTGCTTGGAAAAAGCCACTACGGAGGCAGTAGTTCTACTCCCTTCTGCACTGGGGATGACTACTGGCTCGCCACCTTCCATAGCGGCAACAACGGAGTTCGTCGTACCTAGATCAATACCAACAACCTTGCCCATACATCTTCCTCCTTCGTCTCTGGTGGGATAGGGGTTCCACAACGCAGCCTAATCCTGTAATTTGGCCACCTTGACTACCGCAGCCCGAAGCACCCGATCACGAAAACTGTACCCCTTCTTCAATTCCTGAATGACCCGATTGTCCATCACAGGATCGTCGATAGATTCAACCAAAACAGCATCGTGTTTATGGGGATCAAAGAGCTCTCCGTCCGCCCCTATTGGTACCAGACCTTCTTTACCCAAAATATCTAGCAGCTGCCGATAGATTAATTCCATGCCATTTCGAATAGACTCGGCGCTGGCATTTTCCTCAACTACCAGTGCCCGATCAAAATTATCTAGGACCGGTAGAAGCTCGCCAATAAGCTCCTCATTGGCTCTGATGATACTCTCCTGCATCTCCTTGCGAGAACGTTTGCGGAAGTTATCGAAATCCGCTTGGAGCCGCGTCAATCTTTGGGTCAGCTCCGCTTCTTGTTCCTGCAAACGCTGAAGCTCTTGTTGCAGGGCCTCCAAATCTAGTTCTTCTCCGGAATCCTCTCCTCCATCCATATCTTCGACTATGTCTTCTAGCAAGTCAACTGTGTCAGTTTTCTCCTCGGCAAAGTGCTGAGAATCAGAAGACCCTTGACAGCCGCAGTTATCGCAGCTGCAATCGTGTTTTTTCGCCCGTCCTCCTGGGGAGTGCTGGTAGTTTTCCATGAAAAGCGGCGCATAAGACCCCGTATCGGAGTACACGCGCCTTCTCTCCTTTCATCCTATTACCCGGGGAAGACCCGGTGGCCAAGCTCACTATGGGTAAGCATCAGTGACGCCGGGCATCAGAAAGCAGCTCGCTCAAGTTCATCGCAATACACTCCACGATGGTCACTACCCGTTCATAATCCATACGGGTTGGACCAATGACCCCCACTTTGCCAACAACTTGCCCGTCGATCTCATATGAGGCTGTCACTAAGCTGCAATCCTGAAATCCCTCATGTTGGTTTTCTCTGCCGATGGTTACCTGAATGCCTGATATAAAGGCATCACTAAGCAGGTCCCAAAGCATCTTTTCGTCATCCAAGACATTGAGCAAAACCTTAACCTTGTTGATGTCTCTAAACTCAGGCTGATTGAACAAGTGGATGGTTCCATCTAGGAAAACGTTCTCTTTCTTGATGTCCCGCAGACCCCTGGCCAAAAGATTAAGGGCCTCCGTCATAAGGACTTCATCGTTAACTTCTGCTCGCATCTCACCCACTAAAGAACTACCAATATCGGCCACCATCAGCCCAGACAATCGCTGACTGAAGAAATGATTCATTCGAGCTATCTCATGTAATTGCAGAGGTCGCAATGTCTCGACTATGCGGCTTTGCACAAACCCAGGATCTACCACCAAGACCAGGAGCACATGCCATTCATCCAAGGGAATCAGCTGCAAGCGTCGGATGGCACCGAACCTGAGATCGGGAGCCACCACAATCGATGTATACTGACTTAATAGAGCCAACAGCCTGGCGCTGCCGTGCACCAGCTCCTCCATCTGCCGATGCTCCGCTCTAAGGGCCTCGCGAATCTTGCGAATCTCCTCAACGGATAGCTCTTCGGGATCCATTAGGGCATCTACATAGAACCTATAGCCCTTGTCTGAAGGAATTCGCCCCGCGGACGTATGGGGCTGCTGTAAATAGCCATCTTCTTCCAGATCGGCCATCTCATTTCGAATAGTCGCAGGACTTACCCCCAAACCATAGCGACGGGCAATTGTCCGAGAACCAACCGGCTCAGCAGTATCAATATAGTCGTTGGTGATAGCCCTGAGTATCTGCCTCTTCCTCTCGTTCAACGGCATAATCACCACCACCCTTATTGGTTAGCACTCACTTGATTGGAGTGCTAACATGTACATATTAAAAATAGCACCGAGCACCGTTTTTGTCAAGACGATCCGACGAAAGCACACAGAACCTGGTTAGCCAAAAGTAGTCCACGGCTGCTTAAGCGCAGACGGCCTCGGTCCAGCTCTAGGAGCCCTTGGGCCAAGAAACCATCGATATCTTCTGGCCACAATTCCCACATGGATATACCAAACCGAGCTCGAAACTCCGCCAACGATACACCTTCCAGAAGTCGGAGCCCCAACATCATAGTCTCCCCGGCCTGACCCCGCAAATCCAGGATCTCCTCTTCCTCCTCGGGTAACTCATCTATGGCGATAAGATCATGATATTTCTTAAGTTGGTAGGTGTTGCCCCAGCGACGGCCTTGCCAATACGAATAAGCCCCCGCCCCCAAGCCCAAATACCAACGGTTCTGCCAATAGATGAGATTATGGCGTGCCTTATATCCCGGCAGGGCGTAGTTGGAGATCTCATAGTGTTCATAACCATGGTCCGCTAGGTACTGCCCTGTCCATTCCAGCATCGATATTACAGTATCTTCTATTGGCAAGGTGATTTTCCCCTGCCTATACCACTGACCATAGACTGTATCGGGTTCAATGGTCAGCTCATAGCAGGAAATATGCTCTGGGCGAAGCTTGACAGCCCTGGCCAGAGTTTCTTGCCAAGCTGCAAGATCTTGTCCCGGCAAACCTAACATCAAATCAAAGCTGAGATCTCGAAAGCCTGCCATCCGAGCCTCTTCTACGACTCGCAAGACGTCATTGACGTTATGGAGACGGCCCAGACGGGCCAAAAAAACGTCATCAAAGCTCTGAACCCCCAAGCTAAGCCGATTCACACCTATCTGCCTGAGGCCTCTTAACTCCCCTGCATCGATGGTACCGGGGTTTGCTTCCAGGGTTATTTCTGCCTCTTCACTCAAAGGAAGGCATCGTCTGATTACCTCCATCAGCCGCCCAATCTGCTCTACAGATAAAATGGAAGGGGTGCCTCCACCGATGTATAGGGAATGGAAAACATATGGGTTAGAGGCCCCCTGTGTCTTATTAAGCCAGCTTCGCCTCAGCGGGATCTCCCGAAGTAAGGCAACGAGATATCTCTCTATCACATCACTATATCCCTTATCCAGGGGATAGGAAACGAAATCACAGTAATAACACTTCCGCTGGCAAAAGGGAATGTGTACATAGATACCCGGTCGCTCATTCATCAAGGCTGAGTACGGCCATGAAAGCTTCTTGGGGCACCTCCACACTCCCCAACTGCTTCATCCGCCGCTTACCCTCCTTTTGCCGCTCCAAGAGTTTGCGCTTGCGACTGACGTCACCACCGTAGCACTTAGCCAAGACGTCTTTGCGCAGTGCTTTGATGGTCTCCCTAGCCACAATCTTACTGCCTATGGCGGCTTGGATGGGGACCTCAAACATCTGGCGCGGTATAACTTCCTTGAGTTTCTTGGCTAAGAGTCGTCCGCGATGGGCTGCCGTATCCCGGTGTACAATTGTAGATAGTGCGTCAACGGGGTTGCCGTTGAGCAGAATATCCAGCTTTACTAGGTTAGCCTCCTGATATCCTATGGGCTCGTAATCTAAGGAGGCAAATCCTTTGGTCCTGGATTTCAGACGATCAAAGAAATCCGTGATAATCTCACTCAATGGTAGATCATAGGTTAGCTGAACTCTATCTGTGGCAACATACTCCATATTGACGAAGGTACCTCGCCTTTCCTGACAGGTCTCCATTACCGGACCGATAAAATCCTCAGGAGTCATGATGCCAGCCCGCACAAAGGGCTCCTCAATACGATCAAACTCGCCTGCAGGCGGCAGCAAGGCAGGATTGTCCACCTTAAGATCACTGCCATCTACTTTGAACACATGGTAGACTACGCTAGGGGCCGTAGTAATAAGATTGAGCTCAAACTCTCGCTCTAAACGTTCCTGGATGATCTCCATATGCAACAAGCCCAAAAAGCCGCAGCGAAATCCGAATCCTAGGGCTACCGAAGTCTCGGGCTCAAAAACTAAGGCGGCATCGTTGAGCTTGAGTCTCTCTAGAGCATCCCTAAGATTGGGATGATCTTCATTATCTACAGGGTATAGGCCGCAATAGACCATGGGAGTCACTGGACGATAGCCTGGCAACGGCGTCGTGGCAGGTCTTGCCTCCAAAGTTATTGTATCACCCACCGGCGCATCCTTTACATCCTTCATGCCTGCAATTACACAACCCACGTCCCCGGCCGAGAGAAGATCGACGGGTACCATCTGGGGTTTGAAAACCCCTAAGCTATCCACCTCGAAGGCTCTCCCAGTGGACATCGTCAAAATGTTGTCTCCCACGGTGAGATTCCCCTCAACTACTCGAACATATGCCACAACACCCCTGTAGGGATCATAATGGGAATCAAAGATCAGAGCGCGCAATGGTAAAGCTGCGTCACCCTTGGGGGCCGGGATTCGATGGACAATAGCCTCGAGAATCTCATCGATGCCCTCCCCTGTCTTTGCACTGGCCAAAATCGCCTCGCTGGCGTCCAAACCGATATTATCCTCTAGCTCACGTTTAACCCGCTCGGGATCTGCCGCCGGCAGATCTATCTTGTTGATGATAGGGATGATCTCCAGATCGTGCTCCAGGGCCAGATAGAGATTAGCTAGGGTCTGAGCTTCGATTCCTTGCGAAGCATCGATAATCAACAGAGCGCCTTCACAAGCTGCCAAGCTGCGGGACACTTCATAGGCAAAATCGACGTGCCCAGGAGTATCGATCAAATTGAGTACATAATCCTGGCCATCGGCGGCTCGATATTGCAGACGCACTGCCTGTAGTTTAATTGTAATACCTCTTTCCCGCTCTAGCTCCATGGAATCCAAGAGCTGATCGGCCATGTCCCGCTGTGATACTCGTCCTGTTCGCTCCAATATGCGATCAGCCAAGGTTGACTTGCCATGGTCGATGTGAGCGATAATACAAAAGTTACGAATCTTGTCCTGGCGCATGGTTTCCCTCTCTTTCGCCCATACTCAAACTGTATTATAACATTACACCTTTTTGACCACAACCGGGGAGCCTAGTATTAGCCCATGATATCCTATGAACCGCCTTCGAGATAGCTGTCCCTGGCAATGTCCCGGCTTATTCCATCTTCATCGGATAACACCAGGAGTTTGGTAACCCTATGCCGAATCGAACAGGAAGATGTAGGAGGTCATGCTATGCCAAGCAAACCACTGGCCCGGACTGCAGCTTCAATGATGTTACTAATTCTCATCAGCCGCTTGCTTGGGTTTGTCCGTCTCCGAGCTGCAGCAGAGGTCTTTGGTCGGACTTGGCATACTGATGCCTTCAACGCAGCCTTTGTAATCCCGGACCTAATGTACTTTCTTTTGGTAGGCGGAGCCTTGAGTTCAGCATTTATCCCTGTGTTTACCGGCTATCTTGCCCAGGGGGATGAAGAAGAAGGCTGGAAGGTAGCGAGTAGTTTTCTCAACGTGACTCTTCTAGGTCTAGTGATTTTAACATGTCTGGGCCTTATTTTCGCTCCCCAGCTAGCACCTCTGGTTGCCTACAAGTTCACTGGTGAGCAAAGACAGCTCCTCATATACCTGATGCGGATCATGTTCCCCGCCGTGTTTTTTACAGCCCTATCAGGTCTAGCTGTGGGTGTTCTCAATTCTTATCAGCAATTTGTCTTACCGGTAGTAGGTCCCATCGTCTACAACATTGGTATCATACTCGGTGCTTACCTTCTGGGCCCAAGAATGGGCATTGTAGGTATGGCTCTGGGCACCGTATTTGGTGCCATGGCGAATTTTGCTTTGCAGCTAATCCAGCTAAGACAATGGCAGAGCAACTATCAGCTCAAGATCTATTGGCAGCATCCCGGGATGCGGCGTATCTTCGAGCTCATGTTGCCGGCTGTAGTCAGCCTTTCCATCGCCCAGGTTAATCTCATCATTAGCCAAAACCTTGCTTCTGGTCTAGCTAAGGGTACCATTACCGCACTTCAGCTGGCTAATCGCCTGATGCAATTCCCCTTGGGTGTTTTCGCCATGGGCATTTCCCAAGTCATCTTCCCTACCATGACTCGGCAAGCAGCCATGGGAGAATGGGAGATCTTCCGTGCCACCTTCTCCCGGGGCCTACGGAGCATATTCTTTATCACCATTCCTTCAGCTGCAGGGCTCTTGGCACTAGGAGAACCGATAATTCGCTTGCTTTTTGAAGCGGGGGAGTTTGGATCAGCCGATACTACGGCAACAGCCTATGCACTCTTTTTCTTTGCGCCGGGCCTAGTTGCGCTCTCCGGAATTCAGCTCTTGACTAGAATCTATTACTCTCTTCAAGATACTCGCACCCCAGTCAAAATAGGTCTTCAGGCTATCTTAATCAACACTGGCCTAAGTCTGGTGTTCCTCAGATTCACCAACCTTGGATATGGTGGACTAGCGTTAGCATACTCTATAACTAATATAGCAAATATGACGAGTTATGTCCTTAGATTGCACCGACGCATGGGTGCAATCGATGGTACCCGCATCATGACCACGATCCTGAAAGCTCTTTTGGCCTCAGCTATCATGGCCTTTTTTGTCTACCGATTGGCAAACCACGTGGGCCAACTTGTCGATCTGGCGACCATGCGGGGTAGAACCATCCAGGTCATGGTGCCAATGGTAATAGGCATCCTCATTTACCTCGGCCTGGCCGTAGCTTTTCGCATGGATGAGATACAAGTCGTAGGGGAGATGCTCAAAGGACGACGAACCAAGCAGGCCTAGTTCAGCCCCATGCAGAACTACTATACAGTGGTCGTACTCCACTATTTCCAAAGAAGGCGGAGAGTGGGGATTCCACAAGAACACTGGGTGTGATACCTGGGTGGGACGAAAGGACGAGGCCTATGTACGTCACTACTCACCTATTCGCAGGCGCCTTTATTGGAGCAGTACTCCAAAACCCTGTACTAGCCGGTATTGGGGGGTTTTGTAGCCACGCACTTCTTGACGCTATCCCCCATCATGATTACCAGCGACCAATTCCCGCTGCAGTTGATATCGGACTCAGCTTGGCAGCCCTTTTCATGCTGAACAAGTCAGCCGGATCACTTGCCTTTACAAAGAACCCCGCGCTCATCGGTGGCTTTATGGCCACTTTGCCCGATATAGAGGTGGGCTTATCGTTCTTGGCCGGCCCAAAGCGCAGATGGCGCCTCATCTACCCCAGCCACTCAGGGCTACTAACGCATGGCAAAATGGCCTTCCCCATGGGCTTCTTACTACAGTTAGCCATCGTACTCCTGGCCGCCATGGGCATCCACTACGTCCTATAGGCCCAAAACAGCCCTGGGAGCTTTAGGTTCAAAGATCTCCATAGGTAGTGAAGGTACCAAAGGGGCAGGTCTCACGGGAGTTGGGCTGCTTTGACTACCGCTTTGTACCTGCCATAAAGTCTCTGCTAAAACATCGGCTACTAGCTCCGCTGTGAGCAGAGC
>JGI24707J26582_10000857_pt1 | contig 24336 bp, 20 predicted proteins | sample BioPla1DNA1_FD_26582 | JGI IMG/M metagenome (IMG submission 26582)
CCGGCTCGACTCGCGCGCGCCGCCGCGGGCATTCTCGAAAAAGAAGGCATCAAGGCCGGCGTCTTCCGCCCGATCACCGTCTGGCCGTACCCGTATGAAGCGCTTCATCAGGTCGCCGCGCAAGAGAGCGTCAAAGCCGTCGTCACCGTTGAAATGAGCACGGGACAGATGGTTGACGACGTACGCATCGGAGTCAACGGCGTCAAACCCGTCTCCTTCGTCGGGCAGGCTGGAGGTGTCGTTCCGACGCCGCGCGAAGTGGCAAATGCCGCGCTGAAAGCTTTGGGGAGGTAAAAGCATGGCAATCGTCTATCAAAGATCGAAAGGTCTCGCCGATATTGAAACACACTATTGTCCGGGCTGTACGCACGGAATCATTCATAGACTCGTCGCCGAAACGCTTGAAGAACTAGGCGTCCTAGGGAACACCGTAGGCGTCGCGCCGGTCGGTTGCTCTGTCTTCGCTTACGACTACTTCAACTGCGATATGCAGGAAGCGGCACACGGCCGCGCCCCCGCCGTCGCGACAGGCATCAAACGCGTGTTGCCTGACAAAGTCGTCTTCACATATCAGGGCGACGGAGACCTCGCCGCGATCGGCACGGGAGAAATCACGCACGCGGCGATGCGCGGAGAGAACATCACGACGGTCTTCGTCAACAACGCTATTTACGGCATGACCGGCGGCCAGATGGCCCCGACAACACTCGTCGGACAGCGCGCCACCACGGCGCCGCTCGGCCGTGACAAGAGTCACGCGGGATCGCCAATCCGTATCGCGGAAATGCTCGCGACAATCGATGGCGCCGCCTACATCGAGCGTGTCACCGTCACATCGCCCGCCAACGTCATGAGAGCGAAACGAGCCATTAAGAAAGCATTCGAACTGCAAATCGAAGGACGCGGATTCACGCTGATCGAAGTCTTATCGACATGTCCGACGAACTGGGGCTTGACACCCGTTAAAGCGCTCGAATGGCTGAACGAGAACATGATTCCCGTCTTCCCGCTCGGCGTTTACAAAGACATCACAAAGGAGGCATGAGATGGCTTACCATGAAATCATCGTAGCGGGTTTCGGCGGACAGGGCGTCATGTCGATCGGCACGACGATGTCGGAAGCAGCGATGGCGCAGGGCCTGAACGTCAGCTGGCTGCCGTCATATGGCCCTGAGATGCGTGGCGGTACGGCGAACTGCAGCGTCGTCATTGCCGATACGGAAATCATCTCGCCGATCGTCCTCGAGCCGAGCGAGCTCATCGCTATGAACCAGCCGTCCCTCGATAAGTTCGAGCCGACCGTCAAACCGGGCGGCTTAATCCTCGTCAACGAATCGATCGTTGAGCGCAAGGTCAAACGCGACGACGTACGGATCGTCTATGTCCCGTCACTCGAAATCGCTTCGGAGCTCGGCAATATGCGCGTCGCCAACATGGCGATGCTCGGCGCCTACATCGAGGCGACTAAATTTTTGAAATTTGAAACAGTCGTTGATATGTTGCGAAACATTTTCACCNGCAAAAAGGCTCACCTCGTCGAACTGAACGAGGTCGCGCTCCAGCGAGGCGCCGCCTGCGTGAGACTGTGAGCAAGAAACAGATGACTCAAGGGTATTCGGCAAGAGGGGGTGCCGCGTACCCTTACCGTCAGCAACTTCCCCAATCAATCTCGAAGGGAAAAGATGTACAAAGCGTCAGCTCCGCAAGAGATTGATTCGAGAAAGGATCAACAATGGACATCAAGATTACCAGAACAGAAAACCCGAAAGTTAAACCGACAGACGAGAGCAAACTCGGCTTTGGGCGTATTTTTACCGACCATATGTTTATTGTCGAGTACGACAAAGGCATTGGGTGGCACGATGCGCGTATCGTCCCGTATGGACCGCTTTGTCTCGATCCGGCATCACCTGTCTTTCATTACGCACAGGAAATATTCGAAGGCACCAAAGCGTACAGATTGCCGAATGGTGAGGTCGGTTCTTTCCGCCTCATCGATAATGCGCGCCGCATGAACCGAAGCGCCGATCGCACTTGCATGCCCGCCCTTGACGAAGATTTTCAGGTCGAAGCTATTTCGCGTTTAATCGATCTCGATCGCGACTGGGTGCCGAGCAGTGAGGGAACGTCGCTCTACATACGACCGACGATGATCGCGGACGGCAAGAGCCTCGGCGCACATTCCGCCGAGCGCTTTATCTACTTTGTCATTTGCGCGCCGTCAGGATCGTACTATCCGGACGGCATGAAACCGGTTCGTATCCGCATCGAACAGCGTTATGTACGTGCCGTCAAAGGCGGCATGGGACGCGCGAAAACGGGCGGGAACTACGCCGCCAGCTTCAAGGCGACGAAAGAGGCTATGGATGCCGGATTCAACCAAGTACTCTGGCTCGACGGGCGCGAACAGAAATACGTTGAAGAGGTCGGCGCCATGAATATGATGTTCGTGATCGACGGCAAGATCGTCACAGCGGAACTCGGAGATACCATCTTGCCGGGCGTGACGCGCGACTCCGTCATCACGCTCGCCAAAGACCGCGATATGATTGTGGAAGAACGCCGTATCAGCGTCAAAGAACTGTATGAGGCACATGCTGAAGGACGCCTGACGGAAGCGTTCGGTACAGGCACGGCGGCCGTCATCTCTCCTGTCGGCGAGCTCCAATACATGGGCGAATCGATCATCATCAACAACAGAGAGATTGGATCCGTGGCGCAGATGTTCTACGATATACTCACCGGCATCCAGCGTCAGACTGTCGAAGATATTCACGGCTGGATCGCCGTAATACCGCACTACTAGGTCGTTTCGAGAGTTTGTGCAGGCTGTGCAACGAACAAAAAGCCTGATTGAAGATCAACGAAGAACGGGATAGGGGGATTACATTATGAAGAAAATACCGGTCGTCGTTTGTTTGCTTTTGATTGCATTGATGTTGTCAAGTGCTTGCACCCTCGGTATCAAAGTCGGCGATCCGAAAACAAATGAAGAGGTCATTGAGGTCGAGGTCGATATTGAAGATACCGAGACGGTCGAAACCACTGAAGCCGAAACTACTGAAATTGAATCTACTGAATCGGAAGAGACAATAATCACCTCCGTCATCGCAAAGGGAGAGTTTGCAGCTCGCGTGATCGACATCATCCCCGATTATGTGCTTGACGGAGAAACGCCGAGAATGCTCTTAGTCGCATGCTACCAGACAAAGCCCTTTCTGCTTGAGGTCGCGGATTCCTTGTTGGAAACTGTCAGCAAGGGCAAGACCTATCGATTCGTTATCGAGGAAAAAGCGTTAAGCGGAGAAGCTTTGAATCTTTTCCAAGGCAATGAGAAATTTATTGACAACTTGTCGCTGAATGAACAATTACTCCTCTTCGACCTTTCCATCGCGTCCGTTGAAGAAATCGAGGAAGACGGCATGGGTGTTGCGGAAAACCGCATCACGTTTGAACGTTAATCTGTAAAAACGCCAGAAGGGAATGAGAGGTTAACAGACACAGAATACCTTTGCGTCGTTAAATATAACCTTAGGGTCAAGTCGCCGAGGCAACCGCCTTGGCGACTTTTATCATGATGGCGCATTCAATACGCTTTTTGAAAAGTTCGCAGCCGAACGTGTCGATTCCGAAGAGACTTCCCGACATGTGAAATGCGTTCGCGGCACAGCCTCCGGCACAATACAACTTCGCCCAGCAATCGCGACACGCCTCACGGGCAAAGATGTTGCACTTTCGAAACTCATTTTGAAGATCTTGTTCCGTCACGCCATCATCAAGAGTACCGATGCAAAAGGACGGATCATCGACGAGCTGATGGCACGGATAGAGGTCGCCCGTCGGCGTCACGGCAAGATATTCCGTCCCTGCCCCACAGCCGACGATCCGCTTGTAAATGCAGGGACCGTGCTCGAGATCGATCATGAAATGGTAGAACTCGAAAGGGTCGCCCTCGCGCTCGCGGCGCAGCATCTCTTTGGCAAGCTTCTCGTATTGTTCTTTGAGGACCGGCATGTCCTCTTCCGTCAGCGCATACGGCTCGTCCGGGCGGCAAACGACCGGCTCCATACTAAGCTCACGAAACCCGAGGTCGAGCATATGAAGAATATCGTTCATAAAATCGGTGTTGAGGTGCGTATATGTACCTCTGACGTAATACGTGCCGCGGTTACGTCTGCGAACGAGTTCGAGAAATTTCGGAACGATACGCGCATAGCTGCCTTGCCCCCCTATATCGACACGAAAACGGTCGTGCACGTGAGGGCGTCCGTCGAGACTGAGGACGACGTTATGCATCTCTTTGTTCGTGAACTCGATCACGTCGTCATCGATAAGCAGGCCATTCGTCGTCAACGTGAAACGGAAATGCTTGCCGGTCTTCTCTTCGACGGAACGTGCATAAGTGACGACATCTTTGACCATCTGCCAATTGAGAAGCGGTTCACCGCCGAAGAAGTCGACTTCAAGATTCCGCCTCGATCCTGAATGATTGATGAGAAAGTCGATCGCCTTCTTGCCCGTCTCAAACGACATGAGCGCCCGCTCTCCTTTGTACTTGCCCTGTCCGGCAAAACAATAAGAGCAATCGAGATTGCATGTGTGAGCGACATTGAGACAGAGCGCCTTGATAACATCTTCATGTTTCCGGCCATACTCATCCGCGCCTTCATCATGATCGAGTTGTGCGTTTGCTGTCGAACTCTTCCTCTTCGTCGTCGGGAATCCTGGACCCGCAAAAAGTCGCGCGGCGTGATCCGTACGAGAGAACAGCTTTTGCTGATCGACGAGCTCCTCCACTTCAACGAGCGCTGAACGGATATCGTCAGGTTCGAAACGATCGGAAAGCGCGCGAACGATATCTGTCCTGCCTGTCTTTTCGTACAAAGAAATAATCTCGTAGACGAGCTCGTCTACGAGATGAATACTGCCGCTATCGACGTCCAACACGATGTTGTAGCCGTTCAGTTTATACTGATGTACCATCCGCTCATCCGCAAGAAACCGGCGCGCCGTCTTTTCAGCACGGCATGCCGACGCTTCGGGCCTTCATCACAAAAGTAATGCGATTAGTCGCGCTCCTGCTCACACTGCTGATTCGCGACACCGCACGACGTTTTGCAGGCCGATTGACAAGACGTCTGACATTCACCGCAACCGTCGCGCCTGTCAGCGTCAATCAGTTTACGCGTCGGCAAAGTGATAATTCTCTTTTTATCTGACATTGTAAAAACCTTCCTTTTGTCTATTCGTGTCTTTTACTACTATAGCACGACGTTAACATACCTGCGCAAACGCCATGACGACCAGCACATATCCATGACGAAATACGCGGAACTGCCCACGTTACACGTATTGTCATAGTCTCTGTTGACTGCCGATCAATTTCCCCGCAATCGCAAGCAAGATAAAATCCAAACCGTTGACGACGAGAGCGATACCGATCAGCAGACCGATAAACGTAAGTCCGATCGTCGGCGATAAGATTAATAGGACGCCTGCAAGGAGCAGCAGCAAACCGAGTATGAAGGTAACAGTGAAAAGCTTCTGATTAAAAGATTTAATCTTCACGGAAGCGACGAGCGAATACACAGCGTAAGCGATAAACCACAAGCCGACCGAGTAGATCAGAAACTTCCACGTCTCGTCCGGTTTGATGATGAGGATTAAGCCGAATATAAATAGAAGCCCTGCCAGCACGAGCACAAAAGAGCTCGTCCACCCCGTCTCCTCACGAATGCGTAAAAAGCGCATGAAGAAACCAACACTGCTGACGATGGAGACAATCCCCACGACAATCAGAATGAACTTGAGCGTTCCCTGCGGATTCGCAAGAGTAAAGATGCCAGCTGTCAATAAAGCGACGCCGATCAGCATCAGTTCCCAGAATACTCTCTTCGGAGTTTTTTCCATCTTATCTTTCTTATCTTTCACGTTCTCAATCATATGTTTTTTCCTTTACTTGCCGGCGATCCCCACGCCCTCGATAGCGACCCACGGGAGTACGCAACTTCCGTCTTTTACGACTTCCTTTGAGAGCGCCTTGATGTTCATAAGAAACTCCGCCAAATTGCCGTTGATCATCGTTTCGCTCAACGCCTCTCTAATTTCGCCCTTTTCAATCAAAAAACAGTTTTTCGCAACACCCGAGAAATCGCCCGATGCGCTCGGCGAACCGCCGGACAACCGCGCGACGAAAATTCCGCGGTCAATGTCGCGAATCATCGTCTCGAACGACTCCTCGCCCGGTTCGACAATGAAGCTGCCGAGCGATGAATTGGGCGACCGCTTGTAGCCTGTTTTACGAGCCGCGTAGTCGCTGAGACGGAACTGTTTCAGGACACCTCGCTCGATCATATCGTAATCTTCGGAGATATAGCCTTCCGATGTGAAACGCTGACCGGCGACGATATCGGGGTGATGCGGCGCCAGCTTCAGACTCAGCTTCTCGCTCGCAACCTGCTGCCCGATCTTGTCAAGCCAGAGGCTCGTGCCGTCCAAAATTACACCGTCCGACGCGTATGTCCCGATGCACATTGCGAGCAAGTCGCCGAAACAGTCAGGTGTCAGCAACACCGTTCCCGTAAACTTGTCATCCATCGCCTTCGTGACAACTTGTCTCGAAATAGCGGCCAAGTCCGATTCAAAACTTCCAAGTTCAATAAAAGGAGTGTCAAGATCAAGAATCTCCACCGAGGTTGAGAAGAATGACGATGTCGCTTCGTTCTCCATCGCATTGAACATGAGGTCAACTGAATAGACCCCGCGCCGCGAGATAAATCGACTCCCTGTCGAATAGAGGCTTAGCCCTTCTCTCAGAACATGCGTCGCCATGAGCGAACCGACGCTGATAAGGGGGAATCGCGCACGTATATCGGCCAAAAACTCCGCACAGCGCTCAAACAATTTCTCTTCATCGCACGCAAGAGGTCCCGTCTCAAATAACTGCTCCGGAACCGGAGGCGCGAGCTGCCACGCTTCGTCAGGATCTGCAGCTTCCGCCGATTTTAAACAATTGGCAGCTCCCTCTCGTATGGCCTCTTCATTGACCATATTTTGGGACAGAACGCCGCGCCGTCCATCTATTGTCGCCATAAAGCCGACGGAATCATCAAAAATCGTTCGATATAGACTGAACTCTCCCCACTCCGCCGTCAATTCGCGCATGACGGAACGCGACACGGAACAGACAGCCTGATCGGCACCGCCCTTCTGAAGAGCCGATACTCCGAGTTGTGCCAGTTTTTCCATCGCTATCATGCTTTGCCTCCCATCGTCAGACGGCAGCGAATATGCGGGCCGCCCATCCCGACCGCCATCGGCTGTTTCTTTCCGCAAAAACCGGCGCTCACCCACTCTAATTCATCGGAAACCATGTCGACCGTTTTCAGCATCTCGAAAGCGACCCCCGAAATGGTTGTATCGAGTATGGCGCGTCCGAGCTTTCCTTTTTTGATTTCGTAACCGATCGTCACGCCGAACATGAACTCGCCCGTCATATCGGCTTNTCCATTGCCTGAATCAACTAAATAATAGCCATCGTCCACCGAGGCGATCATGTCCTCAAGTTTGTCGTCTCCCGGCACAATCGCCGTATTGCGCATACGGATGAGCGGCTCGTCGGAGAAAAGCCATGCGCGCGCATTGCCCCGAGGCGTCATATCGAACAAATCAGCCGATTGGCGATTATTCATGTACTCCGTCAGGATGCCGTCTTGAATCAACACGGCGTCTTCCGCCTTCACGCCCTCGTCGTCAACATAGACAGGGAGAGGTGTCGGCTTTCCGAAGACGGTATGAGCATAGTCGACCATCGAGACTTTCTCGGAAGCGACTTGCTTGCCGAGCATATGCGCCGACACAGACCCGCTCTGAACAAGGTCGGCTTCCACCGTATGCCCTACGGCTTCGTGAGCGAGCATCCCCGCCATACGTCCCGAAAGAATGCACGTAGCCTCGCCCGCTTTCGCATAGACGCCTTCGCATTTTTGTTGCAGTTGTTCGTACAGCTTGTCGATCTTCTCCTTCGCTTCATTTAGATCGACGAAATTGTGATCGATGGTGCCAAAACCTCCGATCGCCGCCATTACGTCAACCGGCGTACCGGCCGCCGATTCCGCCGTCAGTACGACATACACATAACTGCGAGGCGTGACGACATGCGCATCGTATCCGTTCGAAACGGTAATAACCTTCTCGACCGAATCACTAAAAGCGCTGACACGCCGGCTGATGATGTTCGGACACCGGGCGACGATATACGCATCAATCGCTCGACAGAGTTCGACGTAAAAAGACTGCTCCGCATCGGTCACGGACTCTTTGAGTCCCGTCATGCCTGTCGGCACCGGAGAAAGGCGACCCTTCGTCGATTTGACATGTTTTTCAAGAAAAAGCGCATTGTTCGAAGCTTCATTCAATACACTTTTGACAGAATCAAGCGTGTACTCGCCCTTTGACGAGAAACCGTAGAGACCTCCGCGTCGAACTCGCGCACTCACACCCTTATAATCTTGGCGGACGTTGCCGATCATCTGACCGTCCAAAAAAGAAACACGCCGCCCCGTATTATGCTGCGCGCGCAACTCGCTTTCCGCGCCATCAATAAAATATCGCTTGCATTCAAATAATGTGTCGCTGAGCATAAAAGATCGTTCCCTCTATTTGATGGGATTAATGATACTACACCTCGCGAAACGGAGTGTCATAAAAATGTTAACTCAGTTGGTGCCTACTCTCGTATTCGTCTTGCGCCATCTTTCGATATTTATCCATTTTGAGCTTGAAAAGCTGGGCGCTCGTCGGAGGCGTATACGTGATGGCGTTAGCGCCCGCCTGTATCGTCCTGAGTATCGTTTCGTCCGTTGAACCTCCTGTCGCAATGATGGGGATCGTCGGATAACGTGTGCGGATGCTTTTCACGATATCAACGGTACGATCCGCTCCGCTCACATTGAATATTTGAACACCTGCTTCGACTCTCGATTCGATGTCCATGTACTCCGTTACGATGGTGCAGACGATCGGTATATCGACGACGGCCTTAATGTCGCGTATGGTTTCGAGCGTTGTCGGTGAATTGACGACGAGGCCGACGGCGCCCTGCGATTCGGCGAACATCGCGATCTGCGCGCATCGCTTGCCTCCCGTCGTTCCGCCGCCGACCCCGGCAAACACAGGCACCGGCGAGATCCCTATAATCGCGCTCGTAATGGCGGGGTGCGGTGTAAACGGATAAACGGCGATCAGAGCGTCGGCATTGTGGTTGATTGCCTGTGCGGCATCTGTCGTAAAGATAATCGATTTAATGCGCTTCCCGTATATGCGAATACCTGAACATTCGGCGATGACCCCCGGCATTTTGATGATGTCTCCGCGAAGCGGCGACGTAATCTCGGGGACATATTTTCTTTCTTTTTTGTGTTGAATGGTCATAACGGCTCCTGTCTCTGTTGATGTCTGAAACGACTGCCGAGGCTGAACAATTCTATCGATGTTTTTCATGATGCTTTTTGTCGATGAACGGTGTGATTACCGGTCTTTTCTATTATACAACGAGTACATCTGTGCTGCTAATAATAAGTAAAATAATACACAAATTCGTGAAAATTATACGCATTACGGGTTGACAGTTAATGCGCAAAGCACTATGATTAGTATTACTATTATCGCCTTCTTCACAGAAAGGCACGATCAACACCATTAGGCGGCCGGAGCGACGACGCGTTCAGTACTTCCTGAACATGCCGGCATGCAGTTAGTGTCCATTCTTTTGGCACAGTTTATCGATCTGACAAGCCGACACTTTCTGAGAGGAGATTTCAAATGAAGCTATTCAAAAGGCTGACAGTTCCACACACTTTTATTATTCTAATGGGCCTTATTCTAGTCGTTTCAATCCTGACCTATATCATACCGGCAGGATCGTATGACCGGCACTATGATGAGACAACAGGACGAAACATCGTTGATCCGACTTCGTATCACACGATCGAAAAGAATCCAACCACGATCGTAGAGTTTTTTGAATCTCCCGTAACGGGCTTGGTTGAAGCGGGCTACGTGGTTGCACTGACTTTTGCTGTCGGAGCCGGCGTTTTTGTACTTGAAAAAGCCGGCATCATCACGGGAGCGATACAAGCTTTGACCAAAAAGCTGCGCGGCCGCGGAATCCTCGTCATTCCGATTCTCATGGTCGTTTTCGCCCTAATCGATAATTTCATCGGAATGTGTGAATTAACTATGGTTTATGTTCCGATCATCTTACCGCTGATGCTTTCGATGGGGTTTGACTCTATGACCGCTGCGGCGACAGCATTAATCGGTTCACAGATCGGCTTTTCTCTCGGCGTGGCAAACCCCTTTACGACCATTATCGGCCAAAAAATTTCCGGTCTGCCTTTGATGTCGGGCTGGTGGTTCCGCTTAATTGTCCAAGTAATCTTCATGATCGTTGCCGTCTACTACGTCATGCGACACGCCAAAAAGGTAAGAGACAACCCCGAGAGCGGCCTGATGTTTGAGATTGATCAAAAAACACGGGAAGAACTAAATACCGATAATCCAGATACGATTGCCCTGACGTTGCGTCAAAAGCTTGGCGGCATTTCCGCTATTCTTATCTTCCTGCTAATGGTCGTAGGCGTCATATTGTGGGGCTGGGATATGCCGGAAATCGGTGCGGCTTTCGTCGCTATCGGTATATTTGGCGGAGTTATCGCCGGTATGAAGGGAGAACAAATCTGTAATGCCTTTGTCGAGGGTTCCGCAAGAGTCTTGGAAGGTGCCTTGATCATAGGTGTTTCGCGTGGTATCGCGGTCGTTATGGACAATGCTCAAATCACCGACACCATCATTCATGGCCTTGCCACCGTACTAACGGGCGTTCCCGCCATCCTGTCTGCCGTCGGCATGATGGTCGCACAGACGATTATCGAATTTTTCATCTCTTCCGGGAGCGGACAGGCAGTCGCGACAATGCCGATTATGGCTCCCTTGGCAGATGTCATCGGCGTTACGCGCCAAACTGCGGTTATGGCGTTACAGTTCGGCGATGGCCTTGTCAATATTTTTTATCCGGTTTCGGGCTACTTTATGGCCACGATTGCCCTTGCAAGAGTTCCGTATAAAAAATGGGTGAAATTCTTCTTCCCGCTCCTGCTCATCCAATGGGCACTTGCTATTATTGCCATGATCATTGCCCAAGTCATTCAGCTGGGGCCATTCTAAGAAAATATAATTCGGCAACAATTTTGTCGGATGCGGGGGCTCACGGGCCCCCGCTTTTAATATTTCTAAAACATGAAAGCCTCTTCCAATGTCAAGCTCAGTCAACCGAGCACACTCTTGAATGCAGATCGATTCGTTGATAAAAAATCCTGATGTATCCCTTCAAGTTGACACTTGTTTAGCTACTGATTATCATGAATCCATGTCTTCGATAGTACACTCAAAGCAGCGATAGATAGCAGGCATTTTCCCTCATAAAGGAGGCTTTTCATGTCAGAACGAACCATTATAATCATCGGAAGCGGTATCGCGGGACTTTCAGCGGCAGAGGCCGCCCGCAAACAAGACCCCGATGTAAAGATTATTTTGTTATCTGAAGATACATACCTTCCCTACCATAGACCGCGCCTTCCGAGTGTCGTCATGGAGCCGGAAATGATCGACAGAGTTTTTCTGCACGATCAGGCGTGGTATGATGAACGGCAATTCGACCTTCGTCTAGGTGCTTCGGTTAATAGCGTTGACGTAGATAATCAGCGCGTTGAATTGTCGGATCTTTCGACGCTGAAGTACGACAAGCTGATTCTGGCGACCGGGAGCCGAAGCTTTTTGCCGCCGATGCCCGGAAATGACCTGCCCGGTGTTTTTACGCTGTGGACGCTCGACGACGCAAAGGCGATATCCAATTTTGTCGAAAAAGCTCGGACAGCAGTCGTCATTGGAGGCGGATTGCTGGGACTCGAAATCGCGTACGCGTTGAAAAAGCGCGGCCTCGACACGACAATTCTCGAACGCGGCCAAGCGCTTCTCTCAAGGCAGCTGGATGCCCGCGCAAGCGCCATGTTCCAAGAACAAGTTGAGCGCCTCGGCATCAAGGTTAGAAAAGAAGCGTCCACCGCGGAGATTATAGCCGATCCTGAGACGGGAAAAGTCTCAAGCGTTAAGTTGACGGACGGCTCCGTTATCGCGACCGACCTCGTGCTCGTCTCGACCGGTGTGCGCGCACGCACGGAGACGATGGATGGCGTAGATATTGAGATCGACCGACGTTTCGTGACGAATAACCGCATGGAGACGAACATCCCGAACGTTTACGCAGCGGGCGACTGCGCCTTGATGGACGGCATTTGGTACGGCCTTTGGTCCGTTTCCACGCGAGAAGGAAGAGTTGCCGGCGCAAATGCCGCCGGTGGCGATGAAATCTGCGTCATCCCGCCGCCACCCTATCTCGTTAACACGATGGAGACGCGTGTCGCATCCGCCGGAGATATCGCGCCGAAGGGTCCGGAAGTAACCTCGCAGATTTCTTTTGATGAAACACAGCTCACGTACGATCGCCGCAATTTCATCGGAGACAGGCTTGTCGGCTATATCCTGTTGGGCGATACGACTCCGTTTTCTATGTTAAGCCGTGAGCTGCAGATGGGATAGAATCGCAAAACCTGCTCCTTACTGGCAAAAGGGGCAGGTTTTCTTTGCGGCTCATCTGTGCAACACATGATGGTTTGGCAACATGAGTCGACGTTTTGTGGGCTCCGATATTAACTTGAGGGAAAAGAAAATTGCTGCCGCTGCGAGATAGCCAACCGAGCCACAGAATTCCTGTCATCACCGTTGCTCTTATTATTTTCAACGTCGCGGTTTTTATCTATCAGCAGACGCTCGATCCGCTGCACTTGTACGAGTTCTTACAGCGGTACGCGTTCACGCCACTCGGATTTCGCGAAGCGATAAAAGCAGGCGAGTTCTACTATCCATTGATCACAAACATGTTCCTGCACGGCGGGAGAAACCGCCGTGAACGACGCAAACAATCCTCAAACTGAACAAGAGATCGTTTATCAGATCAGTGAACAGGGCGTCGAGGTGGAGCTTGCAGGTGAACGTGCTATAGGAGAAGATAACCCGTGATTCTCGAATGTATTGCCACAAGCTTATCCGATGCGATCACCATTGAATCAAACGGCGGCGATCGCATCGAGCTCGTCTCGTGCCTTGAGCGCGGAGGCTTCACGCCGAGCGACAGTCTCATACGAGCAGTCCTTGAGTCCGTCCGCATCCCCGTCGCCGTCATGCTGCGCCCCGAACAAGATTCCTTTCACTACTCGAAGCACCAATTATCCGTGATGAGGCGAGATGCCCTGCGATTTCAGGAACTGGGCGTTCAGCACGTCGTGACGGGCATCCTCGATGAGGATGGAATCGCCGATGTGGCGACACTCTCAAACGTGCTTGAGGGAACGGATTTTGACGTTACCTTTCATCGTGCCATTGATGATAGCTCCGATGTTGCAGCCTCTCTCGAGCGCATCAACGGCTACCCGCGCATCACGCACATCCTGACATCGCTGGGGCGAGGGAGCGTTGCCCAAAACCTCGATCGCTTACCGTGGTATTTAGAGCACGCGCGACCGAAGCTGATTTTAGGAAGCGGGATCACGCACAGCAACATCGAGCACATTTATCAAGCACTTCCGTCGAAGGATATGGATCTTCATATCGGAACGGCATTGCGATTCGGCAATGCATCGAACCCCATTGATGCGGAGAGCGTGAAGGAAATCGTTGAAATTGTCCGCCGTCACGATGCGCGTGATAAGATCGGGCAAGTATTAGAAGATAACTCGATTGACGAGGCACGTCGAGCTTTCAAGGAAGCAGGATTCGGACTGTTTGTTCATTTCGGACTCTATTCTCTTCTCGGCGGCGAATACAAAGGAAATGAAACGCCCTTTTTGGCGGAGTGGATCCGGCTCACACTCGATATTCCTGACGATGAATACCGAAGCTTGGCGGCCTCTTTCAACCCAACAGCTTTTGACGCCGACCGCATCTGCGAACTCGCGCGTTCCTGGGGCATGAAATACATCTGCCTTACGGCGAAACACCACGACGGCTTCGCTCTGTTCGATTCATCGACTGATTCCTTTAACAGCGTCGCAAAAAGCCCTTCCGGGCGCGATTTCGTCCGCGAAATGTCGGAAGCGTGCGCAAAATATGATTTGCCCTTCTGCGTCTACTACTCGCAAGCACAAGATTGGGATCATCCGGGGGGACTGCGCGCCTACCGGGAAGCGCCGCCCGCACCGCTGTTCGAGCAATACTTGGAAGAGAAATGCTTTCCGCAATTGCGGGAACTTTTGACGCGGTACGGACCGCTCGCGATGATCTGGCTTGACACTCCGATCTCCATGACTCCCGCACAATGCCGTCGGGTCAAAGACCTTATCCGTTCGTTGCAGCCGACTTGTCTCATTTCCGGGCGCATCGGATACGGCCTTGGAGACTATATTACGACGGGCGACAACATGCTGCCAAGTGCTTCACAAGTAAAACTATGGGAAATTCCCGCCACCTTGAACAGCTCGTGGGGATACAAAAGAAATGACCAAAATTGGCGCACGGCACGAGATGTCATTCACCAGCTAACGAAGGTCGTCAGCCGAGGGGGCAACATGCTTCTCAATATCGGACCCGACGAGACCGGCGCCATACCGAAACCGTCTCTCGATGCATTGAATGAGACGGGAGAATTTCTTCGCGTGTACGGCGACGCATTTTACGGAACATCATCCTGCCCTGATTATCCCTATGAGCAGGATGATTTTTATCTGACGGGAAAAGAACATCGCGCCTACATTCACTTAAGACGCCTGCCTGGAAACAAGAAGCTCCGGCTCTATCACATCGAAAACAATCCGACTCGCGTGAGAGAGTTGTCAACCGGGATCGAACTTGAGTTCGTCACGACGAAAGATTTGGAAGGACACTCTTGCTGGACTATCGACCTGACGACTGCTGAGCCGGTATTTGAACGATCTTTAGCGCGTTGGGGAAGCGCTGTCGTTGAAGTTGCAATAGAAGAAAGCGTCCTGCAAATAAGCGACTTATAACGTCCTCGACTGAAAAACGTTGGCCGGACCGCTGACGCACCGTCTCCTTCTCAAGAAAAGCAACGATGGAAGGCCCTTTTTCGAGTTTTCTTTTGTTCGATTTTCTATTGCAAGCAAATTGCAATAGTTTTATGCTAGATATGTAACAAGAAACATGAGGCGAATCGAACATGACAGAAACGGCCAAAAATCACGCTCATAGACGTATGACGCAGCAGCGCCAAGTTATTTCCGATTGCCTCAAAACACTGAACCACCCCACTGTTGATGAGATTCAAGAATGCGTCATTCGGACGGCGCCCACAATCAACAAGGCAACCGTCTACAGAACGATGAACCGAATGGTTGAAGACGGCGAAGTCGCCCGCCTCGTCGGAGAGGATGGGATCTTCCACTACGATGCCACGCTCGATCCGCACTACCACATTCTTTGCGAGAAATGCGGCACGCTGTCTGATGTGGATATGCCCGTTCTTCCACAAATTGATCAGCATTTCCCTCAAGACAGCGATTTTCAACTGACGGGACACGATGTCATTTTTAGAGGCATCTGCTCAAAGTGCCGAGACAATAACCGAAAGAAGACCGAGGAGGACCGCGGAAATCCTGAGCCGCACAATCGATGACCCATATGATGCGGACGCAGCGCCCACGTCACAGAGAATTCAAAAAATGGCAACATCCCGCGCGGATGTTCAACGGGTGAGATATCACCACCGATAAAAGAAACGTTAATAACATTAAAAGGAGAGACGAACATGGATCTTAAAGGAACGAAGACCGAAGCGAATCTGCAGGAAGCATTTGCCGGCGAGTCGATGGCGCGCAACAAGTACACGTACTATGCCGCGAAAGCACGCGAGGAAGGATACGAGCAGATCGCAGACTTTTTTGAAGAGACAGCCAGAAACGAAATGGAACACGCCAAGCTCTGGTTCAAACTGCTGAACGATGACAAGATTCCGGGAACGCTCGAGAACTTGGCCGATGCGGCGGCAGGCGAAAACTACGAGTGGACAGAAATGTATGCAACGTTCGCAAAAGAGGCTGAAGAAGAAGGCTTTAAGCGCATCGCCACACTCTTCCGTATGGTCGCCGCCATTGAAAAACATCACGAGGAACGTTACAACCGCTTGAAGGCGAACATCGAGGAAGGCATCGTTTTCGAGCGTGAAGACAGTGAAACAGCATGGATCTGCGCCAAATGCGGACACATCCACGTCGGCAAAAAAGCGCCCGTCATTTGCCCCGTCTGCAAATACGAACAAAAATACTTCCAGCTCGTTGCAGAGAACTACTAAGCCGATTCATCGAGTTTCATAGAACGACGCGAATCATGCGGATAATCCGACGATTCTCCTTGAAGGGATCGTGCGGATTATCCGCTTTTCTTTTTGCCTTCATGTGATAAATAGCAGAAAACACTGACAGTCGTGGTATGATTTATGGACAAACTGAAAGGTCCAAGAATTATGAGAAAGCTGTCGAGAAAGAATGCAAGTCTCTGGATATCGTTAATGACTTTTTCAGCAGGCTTTATGAACGCTGAAGCGCTGGTCGGTCCGGCTTTTGCCGTCTCGCACCATACGGGCAATCTCACGCAGTTCGCAATCGCGATCAAAAATGGAAAATGGACGCTCGCCCTCATTTACTTGGGCCTGATTGTCGTTTTCTTCCTAGGTTCCACAATTGCCGGCATGCTTTTCTACCAATGTGACGTCGGTCGATCAAAACGTTACGGATACTTCCTCATCTTTCAGGGAGCCGTATACGTGCTCATGTCGTTCATCATACCGGACACGCTGCTCTTGATCCCATGCTTTTATGCCTCATTGTCGCTTGGCGTGCAAAACGGTATCTTGATGAACTTCCACGGGGTGACGACGCGCACAACACACATGACCGGCTATCTCACAGATGCGGGCGTTGAGCTCGGCAAGAGACTCCGCGGCGCTAAAAAGGATCGGTGGAAACTTCCTTATTTCGTGCTGCATATGGTGATTTACGTGATCGGCGCCGTCGCCGGCGCGCTGTTGCGCCATACACTGCTGCTTTACGCTGTAACAATCGCCGGAACCGTGCAAGTCGCGTGCGGAATCGTTTACTTTGCGGGAGTCATGCCTGAGTACCGAAAAGAGCGGGCTGTGCAGTTGTAACACCAAAGATACAGGTGCTTTTTATTATTTATTTAAGATATTAATAACTCTCTGATAATGACACAGGAGAATAATGCAAATGCCTTGTTTATTTTTATATTTAAAATCATGCGGACAAAGGCGACTAGATGTATCCGGAATGGCACACAAGGTACGATTCTGTCGAAATAATTCAAGTATAATTGCAAATGAGAGGCAATAAGCCTGTCATATCAACTTGTTAATAATAGAAATAGGCGCGTTAGCAAGTGCCACATTTTTAAGGAGGAGAGTATCATGTATAAATTAGACGCATTACAGTATCCCTACGATGCGTTGGAGCCGGTCATCGACCAAAAGACGGTCGAAGTACACCACGGCAAGCACCATCAGACTTACGTCAACAATCTCAATAAGGCGATTGAAGGACTTGATCTGAAAGAGCAGACGATCGAAGAACTGCTGAGAGATCTGAGCCAAGTTCCGGATGAAAGACGTCAAGCCGTCATTAACCATGGAGGCGGACACTACAACCACCTCGTCTACTGGGCAACGATGACACCGGGCGGCGCAAAAGAGCCGCAAGGTGAACTCGCGAAGGCGATTGACGAGACATTCGGCGGTTTTGAGAAGTTTAAAGAAGCATTCGAAAAAGCAGGCGCCGGTCAGTTCGGCAGCGGTTGGGCATGGCTCGTCCTCGACAAAGGTGAAATGAAAATTGTCCAATCCTCGAACCAGGATTCGCCCGTCAGCAAAGGCATGATACCCCTCCTCGTTAACGACGTCTGGGAACACGCCTACTACCTGAAGTATCAGAACAGGCGCGCCGACTACTTAAAAGAGTGGTGGGGCCTCGTCAACTGGGATATCGTTGCCGATCGTTACGCTAAAGCTAAATAAGACAGCAAGTGCTCTCTGAAGGGGCCACGTTACGCTGCATCCCCCCGACAGCAATACGGTTGGCTCCCGGCGGGGTGCTTCTATAGATAACTTTATACAGTTAAAGGGAAAGGGGCTATCTCTTTTTAGAGACAGCTCCTTTTTCGTCACATTATTTGTCCGAACACTCGGCATCAGTGTTCAATTTTTCAGTTAGCATCGAAATTTTGGATTTATGCTCGGAATGAGAGTACAGTTTTGCAGTTAATATCGAATTTTTGCACTCTGCGGTCGGGTAATGTACATTTTTGATCAAATGAATCTGATCTGCCCTTAGCCGACCGCCTCCTCAAATGATTGCAGGACGGCGGCGAGATCGTCTGTCAGATACTCGAAGCACTCATTCTTTAGAAGGTCGGGAACGCCGTAAAAGGCTTCCGCAATGCTGCCGGCAATGGCGGCGATCGTGTCGCTGTCACCGCCGAGCGAAACGGCAGTTCGAATGACGTCTTCAAAATCCTCGCCGTCGAGGAAAGCCGTAATCGCCTCCGGCACCGTTTCCATACAGGAAAGCTGATAAGTATAGGTCGGACGGATCTCATCGACCGTCCGGCTGAGATCGTACTTGAATCTCGATTCAATGTGCTCGCGGATCTTTTCTTTCGAATGCCCCGTGCGAGCTAGAAAGATGGCGGAAGCGACGGCTTCGGCACCTTTGATTCCCTCCGGATGGTTGTGCGTGACATCGGCCGACAACCGCGCCATCTGACGCACTTTCGCAAGATCATGAAACAGCCAGCCGACGGACGACACGCGCATTGCCGAGCCGTTTCCGTAGCTGCCGTACGGCTGTGGCCGCGGACTTGTGAGCCATTTCGTGAACTTGGCGCCGTAACCGGCGTCAGGATACCTTCGCCCGAACTTCTGCATGGAGTGAATCAGCGCCCCTCGAATACTCAGCTCTTCGGTACTGTAGCCCATCTCCAAAAAAGCATCAGCCACCGCCAAGGTCATGACAGTGTCGTCAGTAAAGCGCGATCGCTCAGAAAAAAGAGGAAAGTCCTTCGTCCGAACATTGTTTGCCGGTTGTTCGTACGGACTCCCGACAATATCACCTAAAATTGCTCCAAACATATCAGGTCAAGCTATGTCTAATTTGCGGTGTGCTCTAAGGCTTTTTTGAGGACGAGCACGCAATCGCTGAATGTTCCCACGGTAAATCTATTCTTATCGTGCCGCGCAACACAAGCAAACTGCTCAAGAAACGGCTCAACGCCTGCCGTCTTATCCCAGCCGGATACGCCGTCGAAGTAGTGCATCGGCACGGTGACGTCCGGTTTGATTGCGCGAATGATCGCCGCGGCATGCAAGGCGTCAATCGTGAAAAATCCTCCGACGGGAATGAGCGCGACATCGAGTCCTTTTAATTGCTCAAGCTCGTCCTGTGACAGATCTCTGCCGAGATCGCCGAAGTGCGCCACACGGATGCCGTCAAAATCAATGACATGTATTTTATTGGGTCCGCGAAGCTTTCCGCCTTTATCGTCATGGCACGTATCGATTACTTTGACGGCGACATCGATCGGACGACCTGAGAGCTTCACACGTTCGCGCGCGTTATGGTCGTCATGTTCATGAGAGACGAGCACGAGATCGGCCTCAAGATCTAATGTCGCAAAACCCGGCACTTCGAGATACGGATCAAAAACGACAGATTTCTCCGCACTCTTCACTTCGAAACATGCGTGACCGTGCCAAACAACTTCGACCGTCCGCTTTTCACCGCGTAATGTGTTATCCATTTTGAGCCTCCCATAAGTACTAAAAAAACAATTAATTAACAAGATCAAGATGCGACTTAATTATAATATATGCGGCCATCAACATAAAATGGAAACTCGGAGGGACTAATGGATCGTCACATGTTGCTCGACACGTATCAAAAACTTGAAGAACGTTTGGCAAAACTCGATTTCGCATCGCTGTGGCCGCGTTTTGCGAAACCGTCCTACGCACTGTACACGGACGAGTCCATGTGCTTTGACGGGGAGTTGCTGCCTAAGCCTGATCATTTCTACGGCAACACGGCGATTGAATATGAAGGCAAGATGATCGCCATCTGGATGTTGAAGTCCGAGCAGATTGAGACGGATACAGATCTCGACAGGCTGACAGCCAGAATCGTGCATGAAATGTTCCACGTCTTTCAGATGGAAAACGGCGAATCGCGCTTCCCGAACGATCTAGAGCTGATCGCCTTCCCCCTCGATGCAAAACTTGTCGCGCTCGCATACCGCGAAAACGACCTTTTGGGCCAATTTGCAGACATGATGAAAACGGTTTCGACAACCTCCGGCGATAACCTGCAAGAACAACGCCTGGACGCGATGACGACACTTCGTAGAATGGCAGAGATTCGCAACGAGATGAGGACGCTGAGTGACGGCGCAACGATCAACGAATGGCGCGTTGAAACGCTCGAAGGTATCGCGGAACATGTCGGGTTTAAGGCGCTCCGCCAGCTGAACGGCGAGCTCGCCGCAAAAGAGATCGACGTTTACGTCGAGTATCTTCGCAAGGCGACCGATGCGATAGACCACAGAGGCCGTGGCTATCACACAGGATTATTTCTGCCTTTGCTTGCCGAGACTGCGGAACTTGATTTCGATCGAAACTTCACGATGAAGAAAACGCTCTGGGAACTCTTCGAACAGCAAATCGTTGCAGCAACGGGCAAAATAAACGTTCGCGAATTGATTCTGACGGATGAAGAGTTGGAAAGAGCGCATGCGACAGTCGACCGAGAACGCCGCAGACGGGCAGATATCCTGAATTCCTTTCAGACCAAGTTTCCCGTTGAAAAGCCGGTTCAGGCGAGCATTTGCGGTTACGATCCGATGAATTTCATGCGTGTAGATGACTATCTCATTTCAACCAGTTTTCTGATGATCGATCAGGAGGGAGAGAAGCGTCGACTGATGGGAGAGCATCTCCTCCGCATGAAACCCGGTGATTATTGGGCTGTTGAAACGCTGTACGTGTCTGAGTAATCGTAAGTGGCAGAAACAGGAATATCGACACACTCAGCGTTTTGCGGTTAACTGCACAAAGCATTTCGATACAAACAACTTATCGTCGCTACGAAATCGCGACGCTATCCCGCATAAACAACTTCTTGGTGAAATAGAGCTAGGTATCGACGCGGAGTATCATTCCGCAATAATTGGAAACGCCCCGCCAATCATTCTCAAGCCGTCAATCGACAACAATTGCTTTCATGATCTATACTTGTGGGTAGTCATTAAACGGAGGAGAGATACCAATGAGGGATCAATTAAGCGAAATCCGAGTAACGGGATTAGATGCTTTTGCGACGGCGGGGACGGCAGAGTCGTTAGAATCGCTCCGCCAACATTATCTCGGAAAGAAAGGGGTCTTGACGGAGATCCTGAAAGGGCTCGGCAAATTATCACACGACGAACGCCGACAACTCGGACAGCTGGCAAACGAAATCAAAAAATCGTTTATTCAGGCGATTGATGAACGCAAAGAGGAACTCCTAGAGAATGCGTCGTTTCTCGAGATTCGTCCCGACTTGACCATTCCGGGACTCGGCATCGCGGGCGGCGGTCTGCACCCGATTACACAGATGTGTTACGACCTGAACGATGCCTTCCGCTCTTTGAACTTTGAGATTTTTAGTGAAGATGAGATCACGAGCGAACTATATGCGTTTGACTACCTCAACTTCCCTCCCGATCACCCGGCGCGCGATACGATGGACACTTACTGGCTTGCAGGCACGGAAGACAAACGAGGAGCCGAACGTCTCTGCCTGCGCCCGCACCTGACAGGCGCAAGCGTCCGTTACCTCCAAAAGCACGGAGCGCCGGCACGATTCGTCTATCCGGGAACCGTCTTTCGAAACGAGAGCACTGACGCGCGCCACGAACGCGCCTTCTATCAATACGAAGCGCTGATCGTCGATCGCGATTTCTCTTTTTCATCGGGACTCCTGCTCGTCCGCACGATTTTGGAAAAAGTCTTCGGGCACGACGTCCCTGTCCGCATGCGCGCCGGATTCTTCCCGTTTGTTGAACCGGGGTTTGAAATCGACATGCAGTGCAGCGTGTGCGACGGCGAAGGCTGTCAAGTCTGCCAAAACGTCGGCTGGATAGAAGTCATGCCCGGCGGAGCGCCGCACCCGAACGTCTTGCGCGCAGCCGGCCTCGATCCCGACATCTGGAGCGGCTTCTACATCAACATCGGGCTCGACCGTCTCGTAATGATGAGATACGAGATTGACGACGTGCGTCTGTTCCGAAGCGCCGATCTCCGTTTTCTTGAGCAGTTTAAGTAAATAATGAATCAGCCCGGTGATCGCCGCGGGATCGTGATATGGAAGACGATGCCGGCATGGCACCAAGCACAGCACCGCCAAAGCTGACAGCATGAACAGCTACCCAAAATAGACAGAACACAACCGCAAAGCGTTTAATTAGAAAAATATATAGGGAATCACTATGAAAGCATCATTGAACTGGATTCGAACATACGCCGATCTGCCGCAAGATATCACGGCGGAACAACTCGCACACGACTTGACGATGCAGACGGTCGAAGTGGAAGAAATCACCAACCCAGCCGACCTCGTCGAAGGAGTCGTCATCGGACGCGTCGTCACGATCAGAAGACATCCGCAAGCCGACCGCCTCGTTGTCTGCGATGTCGATATCGGTCAGAAAAAAACGAGCCAAATCGTCTGCGGAGGCTCGAACCTCTACGAGAACCAAATCGTCGTCGTGGCGCCTCCGGGCGCGAAAGTCCGCTGGCACGGCGAGGGAGAGCGCGTGGAGCTCTCCGCCGCCAAAGTTCGCGGCGTCGTCAGCCACGGAATGATCTGCGCCGCATCAGAACTCGACCTGGAAGGTCTTTTCCCTCCGTCAGAAAGCGAAGAACCGGAGATCGTCGACCTGACGGAACTGTTCCCCGACGCGATACCGGGGCAACCGGTCGCCGACGTCCTGGGACTTGACGACCTCATCATCGACATCAACAACAAATCGCTGACGAATCGTCCCGACCTCTGGGGCCATTACGGGCTCGCGCGCGAACTCTGCGCCATCTACGGCGGTACGCTTCATCCGCTCCCCGCGACAGAGATTCCTTCCGGCTTGAAAGATTACTCAGTCGAAATAGTCGACGAAGACCGCTGCTTCCGCTACGACGCCGTCGTCTTCGAAGGCATTGAACTGCGTGAAGCGCCCTTTTCAATGCGCAAGCTCATCTGGTCGGTCGGCATGCGCCCGATCAACGTCATCGTCGATATCACGAACTACGTCATGCTCGCTACCGGACAGCCGACACACGCGTTCGACGAATCGCATGTCAGCAACGGCATCCGCGTGCGAACTGCGCATGAAGGAGAGCAGCTTGAGCTGCTCGACGGCCATAAACTGACCCTCTCGCCGACTGATCTTTTGATCTGTGACGGAGCCGATAAGGCGATCGGCTTGGCGGGAATCATGGGCGGCGCTCAAGATTCCATTCTCCCCGAGACGAAGGACATCGTCCTCGAGGTCGCGAACTTTGAAGCGATCAGTCTGCGCCGGACGGCGTCACGCCACCACCTCCGAACGGAAGCTTCGATTCGATTTGAAAAAGCGATCAACACGCAACGCTGCGATCTCGCAGTAGGGCTGACGTGTCAGCTGATGGCGGAATTGCAGCCGAACGCCCGCATCGTCGCCGCGGGCACGCACCGCGTGCGCGAGACGGAGGCGATCGAGATTCCCGTCTCGCTTCACTTTCTCAATGTCCGATCAGGTCATACCATCACGGCGAACGACGCCATAAGCGCTTTGGAACCACTTGGGTTCGTTGTCACGTATGACGGTGACGACACGCTCAATGTCATTGTCCCGAGTTGGCGCGCCACAGGCGATGTGGACATCAAAGATGACATCCTCGAGGAAGTCTGCCGCATGATCGGCTACGAAAACTTCGAGTACAAACCTCCCGTCATCACGCTCGACAAACCGATCAGGCAGCTCGCCCATGAGAGCGAACGCGCCATCCGCGAATTCTTGGCTTTTCGCGCCGGGCTCCAAGAAATCTACACATACCCGTGGGTGTCCGACACCTTTATCAATATTACCGGCGGCGACACAGATTCGCTCGTCGCATTAGCCGCCCCGCCTTCG
>JGI24707J26582_10000859_pt1 | contig 24328 bp, 12 predicted proteins | sample BioPla1DNA1_FD_26582 | JGI IMG/M metagenome (IMG submission 26582)
ACATTAACAGGCATTGACCTAGCAAACAATTACGGTCATATGCATTTAGAATTTGCAAAAGGTGAAATTAATTTTACATCTAGCCTAAGATATAATAAATCAATTCAAGAATTAGACATGGAGAAACTTACTGAAAATTCTGAAGCACTAGAAAAGTTTTTAAGTAAATATACAGATTTTATAAATATTTGCGGTCTTAACAACAAGTACGCTGAGGAATACGATTATGACTATGATTATGAATATGACGAAGATTTCAACTGGGAAGACTACCAAAGCGAGTTCACAGAAGAAGAATGGGAAGAATTTTTAAAAGCTTTAGAAGAAGTTGAATAATCTATTTGGTATATTTATATGGAAATAAGATTTTCCAAAATAATCCCTATTCCAATTCCTGAAAGCAATATTGCTAATTCTGAAATTTGGAATAGGGATTTATTATTTGAACAAAATAATAAATATTTAATCTACGCCGATTCTGGCAAAGGCAAAACAACTTTTGTAAATATCATTTTTGGCTTACGAAAGGACTATACAGGCAATGTGTATATTGATGGAGAAGACATCTCGAATTTTAGCATAAACCAATTTTCTCAATTAAGAAAAACGCGGCTTAGTATTGTTCCGCAAGGGCTTCAATTATTTCCAGAATTAAGTGTTTTAGAAAACATTAACATCAAAAATAGAATTCAAAACTACAAAACCTCAAAACAAATATCAGAAATGATTGAAAAATTAGGACTAAGTGGTTTTGAAAATAGAAAAACTGCAAAAATGTCGTTCGGACAAAAGCAAAGAGTTGCAATAATTAGAGCACTCTGCCAAAGTTTTGACTATATTTTACTTGATGAACCATTTAGCCACTTAGATGCAAAAAACACAGAAATTGCATGGGATTTAATAAAATCAGAAGCTGAGCAACAAAATGCAAGCATAATTGTAACTTCTTTAAAACAAGATTTTGAAACAAATATAATAAAGTTGAGGGTGTAATGATTTGGAAAGTTTTAAAAAATAATATAAAACCTGCTCAGCTAATAGGTACATTTTTTGGCATAACGCTAGGCTTGAGTATTTTAATGGTAGCGGTGTCGTTTTATCTTGATGTAAAACCAATATTTGAAGATAAAGAAAGTTTTTGGCGTGACGAGTATATTATTGTAAATAAAAAAGTGAAAATCACAGACTCATATCACCAAATTAGAGAAGCTGACAAAGAAAAACCATATTTCACAGAAGAAGAAATAGAAGACCTAAAAAGACAAGCCTTTGTAAAAGATGTTGCAGAATTTTCAAACTGCTCATTTGCCATAAGTGCTTCGGCTGACCGAGACAGTCCTCTAAGCGGATTTTACACAGATTTATTTTTTGAAGCAGTTCCCGACAACTATGTTGATGTAAATTATAAAAATTGGAATTGGACTGAAAATAGTGCCTATATACCTGTTATTTTGCCAAAAGTTTATCTAAATTTATACAATTTCGGATTTGCTCAAAGTCAAAATTTACCACAAATTTCAGAAAGTGGAGCTTCGTTGGCAAAATTTAANATTCATGTTTATGGACAAAAAAAGCACCAAAAGTTTGAAGCTAGAATTGTTGGTTTTTCTGAAAGAATAAATACAATTTTAGCACCTAAATCATTTGTTGACTGGGGAAACAAAAATTTTGGCGAGCATGAAAAATCAAAACCTGGCAGAATTATTATTATTGCAAAAGACCCGTCAAGTCAAGAACTAGTTGAATATATTGATAATCACGACTACGACATAAACAAGTCAGAACTTAGTAATAGCAAAGCACTAGCATTTCTAAAAATAATAATAGGAATAGTTGTAACAATAGGCATTATTATAATTTGCTTAACATTCGCATTAATAATTTTATCAATACAACTATTGCTGCAAAGAAATAACGAGAATATTGTTAAACTAAATATGCTTGGTTATTCTTTAAAAGAAATTTCGCTACCTTATAAAATAATGGTAAGCATATTGTTTGCTGCAAGTTTTATTAGTTCTCTTATCCCATTATATTTTTTAAGAAATTATTATTTCTCTAATTTAGTTTTATTTGGATATGAAAGCACTACTCAACTGTTTAGCAATATCATATTACCTTCTTTAATATTTATTTTTATAGTGGTACTATTATTAATAAGTATGCTAAAATCAACAATAAAGAAAATTATTTCTAAAAATTAAATTGAACTAATTTCCTGCACGTTTGGAGTAATCAACAATCTATAAAAAATCAAATCAATAATTTGTCAAATTATTTGTTTATTATTATTTTTGTTTCNGTAAAACAATATCACGCTATTTTTGGTTTGTATAAAAGTTTCGAATAGTTTTGATATTTTTGTAAAAATTTTAAAATAAATAAAATGAAAATTTCAATAATTGGTACAGGGTATGTGGGTTTAGTTTCTGGTACATGCTTTGCTGAAATGGGAATAACTACATCTTGCTTAGATGTTGACCAACAAAAAATTGAAAACCTTAAAAACGGTATAATGCCCATTTGGGAGCCTGGATTAAAGGAAATGGTTAAGAGAAATTTCGAAAAACAAAGATTGAGTTTTACCACAAACATTTCAGAAAGTATAAACTCGGCTTCTGCTTGTTTTATTGCTGTAGGTACACCACCCGACGAAGATGGATCTGCCGATTTACAATATGTTTTGGCTGTTGCAAAAGAAATTGGTCAAAACATAAATAATTATATGGTCGTAATTATAAAAAGTACTGTCCCTGTTGGCACAAGCGAAAAGGTAAGAGCAACTATACAAAAGGAAATTGAAAAACGAGGAGTTAATATAAAATTTGACATAGCCTCAAATCCAGAGTTCTTAAAAGAAGGAGATGCTATTGAAGACTGTCTTCACCCCGACCGCATTATAGTAGGAACAGATTCTGAAAAAGCAAGAGAAATAATCAATAGAATATACTCGCCATTTGTATTAAATGGACATCCAATTATTCACATGGATATTGCATCAGCAGAATTGACAAAATACACCGCAAATGCAATGCTTGCAACTAAAATATCATTTATAAATGATATTGCAAATTTATGCGAAATTGTTGGAGCAGACATTAATGCTGTTAGAAAAGGAATTGGCACAGATAAAAGAATTGGACCATATTTTATTTATGCTGGTACTGGCTATGGAGGTTCATGCTTTCCAAAAGATGTAAAAGCAATTATTAAAACCGCTGACGAACATGGACATTCTTTAGAAATTTTAAAATCTGTTGAAAATGTTAATAATCGCCAAAAAGAAATACTTTTCCATAAAGCAAACAAACATTTTGAAGGAAATTTGAAAAATAAAAAATTTGCAATTTGGGGATTATCTTTTAAACCAAACACAGACGATATGCGTGAAGCTCCTTCAATCATATTAATAAATAATCTTTGGGAAGCAGGAGCTGATATTTATGCCTACGACCCGGTTGCAATGAAAGAAGCAAAAAAAATACTTCCTAAAAAAGTAAAATATTGCAAAACACCTTACGAAGCAGTTGAAGAAGCTGACGCATTATTTTTAGTTACCGAATGGACAGAGTTTAGGGTTTTAAACTATAAAGCATTAGACAAAATGAAAAACAAAGTAATTTTCGACGGCAGAAACATTTATCAACCCGAAGAACTTAATAAAAACGGTTTTACATATTATGGAATAGGAAGATAATACTATTATGAGTAAAATTGAAGTTACAATTTGCCTAGGCTCCTCCTGCTTTAGCAGAAAAAAAAGAGATATTGTAAGTGCTTTACAAGACTATATTGATCAAAAAAANTTGTCAAACAGAATAAATTTAAAAGGTGGGCATTGTTTGGGAAAATGCAGTGTAGGACCAATTATAGTTGTAAATGAACAAATTTATACCGGAATAACACCAGCTAAAGCAATACGCATAATTGAGGAATATTTATCAACTCAAAATAATTAAAATGCAACTAATAACTTTTGATAAAGAAAAATGCCTTTCTTGCTATGCATGTGTAAAAGCATGTCCTGTAAAAGCAATTACAATAAGTTCTTCAGAGGAAATTTTAAGTTTCAATCACAACAGATGTTTAGGTTGCGGAAACTGTTATATTAGTTGTGGACCAAAAGCTATCGGCTATATTGATTCTACAGAAGCAGTTTCACAACTATTAAATTCAGAAACTCCTTGCATTGCAATTGTTGACCCATCAATATCCGCAGAATTTCCAGATATTTTAGACGTTAGAAATTTTGTGGGAATGATTAGAGCTTTAGGTTTTGAATTTGTTAATGAAATTTCGTTTGGTGCTGATGTTATTGCATATAAATACAAAAACTTATTCGATAATTTTAAAGGAAAATATCATATAACAACAAATTGCCCTCCTATTTATGATTATGTTGAAAAATTTCAAACTCACATAATTGATTCGCTTGTAAAAATTGATTCCCCAATGATTGCTACGGCAAAAATTATGAAAGAAATACATGGAGATGACTGTAAAATTATTGCCATAACACCTTGTATAGCTCAAAAACGCGAAGCAAAAAGATTTGGCTTTGTTGATGAAGTAATTAGCTTTGAAGAATTGCGAATATTGTTTAATCAAAATAAAATTTATGAAAATTCAGTGGAGTTTTCAGAATTTGACATGCCCTTAGGTGCTAAAGGCTCATTATATCCGCTTAGCACAGGAATTTTAAATGCTGCCGATATTAATTATACAGATATTGATTCTAAAATAATTACTAAAGACGGGGCTGAGCATTTTACCCAATTTATGAACGACTTTGCAAGTATTAGTTTAATAAAGCACCATTTGAATATTTTTTATTGTCATGGTTGTGCTATGGGACCTGGCTCTAAAAACAATAATAGCTATTTACGAAATCATAGCTTAGTTGTTGATTACACTAAACGAAGATTAAATTCTGCTGTTGATAAACAAGAATGGGAAAAAAATCTTGAAAAATTTTCGAAATTAGATTTCACTCGCAGTTTTACTGCCAACGACCAACGCATTCCTACCCCATCACAAGCAAAAATAAAAGAAGTTATTGATTTGTTAGGTAAAGATCAACTTTATGAAGTTGGTTGTAGAAGTTGTGGTTATAAAAATTGTTCTGAATTTGTTACAGATGTTGCCAAAGGTTTAGCACGTCCTGAAATGTGTCAAAACTTTTCAAAAACAAATAAACAAAACTATATAAATAAAATAAATATTGCAAATGCCAACCTTGAAGAAACTAAGAAAAACCTTGAAGAATTAGAAATCAAATTGCAAAAAGAGCATAAAGATGTAAAAGTAATGGCAACTTTAACAAAAGCAATAATAGAAAAAATTCCTTCGGCAGTAATTGTTGTTGACGACAAATTAAAGATACTTCAATCAAACCAAAAATTTATAGAGCTTTTAGGACAAGACGCTAAAGAAATTGATGAAGTAGTTCCAGGACTTATTGGAGCAGACATTAAAACTTTGTTACCTAGTCAAATTTATAATTTCTTTAGTTTTGTTCTCAACAAAGACGAAACCATTGATAATAAAGATGTTGAAATTGATGATAAATTAATTACAGTTTCTATTTTCCCAATAGAGAAAGGCAAAACTATAGGTGCAGTATTTAAAAATTTATATCAATCAGAAGTTAGAAAAGAAGAAGTAATGTATAGAATTAACGATGTAATTGAAAAAAATCTAGGAATGGTTCAACAAATAGGTTTTTTATTGGGCGAAGGAGCTTCTGAAACAGAAAGAATGTTAAATAGTATTATTAATTCTTTTGAGAAAGAAGATAAAGAAGAAAAATAAAAAAACATGTCTGAAAAGCTATACATAGAAGTTGATGTTAGGCAAATAAACTATCACGGCGAAAGAATTTGTGGCGATGTCTTTCTTAAAAAACGAGTAAAAGAAGACAATAGAATTATTGCTGTTTTAAGTGATGGTATGGGACATGGCGTTAAGGCAAATATTTTAGCTACACTAACATCTACCATGGCTTTAAATTTTACTATAGAACATAAAAAACCTGAAAGAATTGCAGAAATAATTATGAACACTTTGCCTGTTTGTAGCGAAAGGCAAGTTTCGTATGCAACCTTTACAGTTGTTGACATAGAGTTTGATGGACAAGTTCATATTTTAGAGTACGACAATCCAGCTTTATTAGTTTTTAGAAAAAATAAATTACTAAAATTACCTTACGAAACCATTGAAATGAAAAATCCACCTCATGCTGGGAAAAAATTAACATATACAAGTTTTTATCCAAAATTGCATGACAGGCTTGTTTTTTGTTCTGATGGAGTTTCTCAAAGTGGAATGGGAACCGACAAATATCCTTTTGGTTGGGGAGTTTTAGGAATTGAAAAACATGTAACAGGCATTTTAGAAATTACAAAAGATATTTCTGCTTCAAAACTTGCTGAAAAAGTTGTGAATAAAGCTGTTGCTAACGATATTTATATTCCAAAAGACGACACTTCTTGTGCTGTTGTTTATTTTAGAAAACCACGTAAACTCGTTATTGCCACAGGACCTCCAACGTACAGAGAATCAGACAAAGAATTAGCTGAGTTTATAAAAAATTATGACGGAAAAAAAATTGTAGCAGGAGGTTCAACAACTGATTTGATTGCAAGAGAACTTGATTTAAAAGTAAGCACATCTCTTGAATTTGCAGATCCAGAATTGCCACCAATTTCACATATAGAGGGAATTGACTTAGTTACAGAAGGAATTTTAACACTAAATAAAGTTTGGAAAATTTTAACTGAATATGAACCCCAATATAAATTAGGCAGAGGACCAGCCGACCAAATTGTAAAACTAATATTAGAAAGCGACCATATTGATATTGTGGTTGGAACAAAAATCAACGAAGCACATCAAGACCCAAACGTTCCTATAGATTTAGAAATCAGAAGAACTATTGCAAATAGAATTGCTAATATATTAGAAAATAAATTTCTAAAACATATCACAATAAAATATTTCTAACAAGCAGAAAACTAAATTTGCAAAAACTTTTAAACTTACTTACAAAATATAGTTGAAGAATTGAATTTGTTTTTTATTTTTGCAACAAATTAAATGTTTATATATAAATGTTTGAGTACATAAAAGGATTATTAACAGAATTAAGTCCGACTTATGCCATAATAGAAGCTAATGGAATAGGGTATTTTATAAATATTACAGTAAATACATATTCTAAGCTTAAAAAAGGGCAAGAATGTAAATTATTTTTACACGAAATTCTTCGCGAAGACCTTCATGCTATTTATGGTTTTGAAAATCTTAGCGAACGCGAAATGTTTAGAAAATTAATCACTGTAAACGGAGTTGGTGCCAATACTGCTAGATTAATTTTATCATCGCTAAGTGTAAATAATGTTGTTCAAGCAATTAACGAAGAAAACATAAATGTTTTAAAATCTGTAAAAGGCATTGGAGTTAAGACAGCACAACGAATTGTAATAGAATTAAAAGATAAACTTAGCGACTTTGATATACAAATTTCAGAAACTTCTTCAAGTTTAAACAATACTTTACAAAAAGATGCGTTAAATGCTTTAACAATGTTAGGTTTTTCGAAACCGAATGTTGAAAAAGTGTTAATTAAACTATTGAAAGACAATAAGGAAATAAGTTTGGAAAATCTTATTAAATTGGCGTTAAACTATTTATAAAGAATTGCTTTGATAACAAAGATTTTTAAACATACATTTTTATTTAGCTTAATAATAGGAATTTTTTCTATTATATTTGCTTCTAATGCTAAATTAAATTACAATATACCTAAGCGTAATCCAATCTTAATTGATAATTTTGATGATGATACCATTAAAGGTGCTAAGTTAAATTATCCTATTCCAGAAGAGGATATTAATCCCGCAAATAATAAAGACAAAAGTCCTCTTTATGGTTCTGATCCTTCGAATATTGAAACAGAAGTTGTTTACGATGCAGAATCAAATCAATATATTTTTCAAAAGAAAATAGGTGGCGAAAATTTTGGAACTCCTTATTCAATGAGTTTTGATGAATATTTAGACTACGACTTTGAAAAAGCCATGAAATCATATTGGCGACAACGTTCTAAAAATGACATTTCAGAAACAAGAGATGTTTTAATTCCAAAATTACAAGTTGATGGCGAAATATTTGATAGAATTTTTGGTGGAAGCAATATAGATATTAGACCTCAAGGTTCTGCAGAGCTTATTTTTGGATTAAAAGTTGATAAAATTGAAAACCCAGCTATGCCACTTCACGCTCAAAGTCCTGTTACTTTTGATTTTCAAGAAAAAATTCAAATGAACGTTGTTGGACAAATTGGAGAAAAAATGAAAGTTAATCTTCAATATGACACTGAGTCGGCTTTTGATTTTGAAAACTCTGTAAAACTTGAATACACAGGACACGAAGACGAAATTATACAAAAAATAGAAGCAGGAAATGTATCTTTGCCATTGACAGGAACTTTAATTACTGGTGGTCAAAGTTTATTTGGTTTAAAAACAGAAGCAAAATTTGGAAAACTTACTGTTACAACGCTATTCTCTCAGAAAAAAGGAGAAATGTCAACTGTACGGGTTGAAGGCGGTGCACAATCCCAAGATTTTGAAATAAAAGCTGATGAATACGAAGCAAACAAACACTATTTCTTATCTCATTATTTTAAAGAAAATTATGATAGAGCCTTAGCTCAACTTCCAATTATAAATAGTGGAATAAATATCACACGTATTGAAGTTTGGGTAACAAACAAAGCTGGTAATTTTGAAAATGCTAGAAATATTGTTGCTTTTGCTGACTTAGGTGAAAGTAACGATAACAACATACAATCCGATTATGTTAGAACTGCTAACGGTAACACGACAACAGTATATCCTCATTCTGAAATTAATATTTTAGGAGAGATAACAACCACCTATCCCGATGTTAGAAATATTAACAACGTAGGAAATACATTATTAGGTTTAGGAATGACAGGCGGAAGAGATTACGAAAAAATTGAATCGGCTCGTTTGTTATCACCCAACGAATATACTGTTAATGAAAGATTGGGATATATTTCTTTAAATGCTACTTTAAATCCCGACCAAGTTTTAGCAGTAGCTTACGAATATACAGTTGCAGGAAATGTTTTTAAAGTTGGGGAATTTTCTAACTCTGCAATTACAGCTCCTGATGCTTTAGTTGTAAAATTAATTAAAGGAACAGCATTTACTCCACAATTAAAATCATGGAGTTTGATGATGAAAAACATTTACAACATAGGTGCGTATGGAATAACAAACGAAGACTTTTGGCTTGACATTATGTACACCAACGATAAAACTGGTACCGAAATAAACTATATTCCTGCAGGTGCTATTGATTCTATTCGTCTTCTTGAAGTTTTAAATTTAGATAATTTAAACTCGCAACACGACCCCTACCCTGATGGAATTTTTGACTTTATCGAAGGATACACAGTTTCAACAAGCAATGGAAGAATGATGTTTCCAGTTACAGAGCCATTTGGTTCATATTTAAAGAAAAAAATTACTGGCGGAGACGCTTCTTTAAATAATATTGCAGAAACATATATTTTCCAAGAGTTATACGATAGTACGCAAAATACAGCAGGACAAATTGCTGAAAAAAATAAATTTAGAATTAAAGGGAAATTCAAATCCGCTGGTGGTAGCGAAATTAGATTGAATGTTGCAAATATCCCTCAAGGTGCTGTTATTGTTACTGCTGGAGCTGTTAAATTAGTAGAAAATGTTGACTATACGGTAAACTACAACTTGAGTACTGTAAAAATTATAAATCAAGGAATTTTAGATTCAAAAACTCCTATTGACATTTCCTTAGAAAGTAATTCTGGTTTTAATATGCAAACCAAAACCTTAATAGGTAGTCATGTTAATTATGAATTTTCTAAAGATTTTAACATAGGTGCTACAATTTTAAACTTAACAGAAAAACCATTACAAACTAAAGTTGGTATAGGTTACGAACCTATTTCAAATACCATTTGGGGTTTTAATACATCATATAGAACCGATGTGCCATTTTTAACAAAAATGATTGACTTTATACCATTGATTGAAACCAAGGAAATGTCAACATTAACTTTTACTGGTGAGTTTGCTCATTTAATTCCTGGACACTCAAGAGCAATTAAAAAAGAAGGAAACGCCTATATTGATGATTTTGAAGGAACAAAAACAAGCTTAGACTTAAAATCTCAATCTGCATGGACTTTAGCAAGTACACCTGCCGATGTATCCATGTTTCCAGAAAGTGTATTAACAAATGATTTAAGATATGGATTTAATAGAGCAAAACTAAATTGGTTTACAATTGAGCCCATGTTGTTAAAACCTAACAACTCGCCTGTTTCTATTGAAGACCAATCAAGCCATTATGTTAGAGAAGTTTATGAAAAAGAATTATTCCCAAATAGAGAATCTCAATCATCTATACCTGTACATTTATACACACTAAATTTAGCTTATTATCCACACNAAAAAGGACCTTACAACTTTGATGTTGACGGAACAAATGCTGATGGTAGCCTTAAATATCCAGATACAAGATGGGGAGGAATTATGCGACCAATTCAACAACCTGATTTTGAACGTGATAATATAGAATATATTGAATTTTGGTTAATGGATCCTTTTGTAGAAGATTCTACCAATGTTGGAGGAGATTTATTTTTTAACCTAGGAGATGTTTCTGAAGACGTGCTAAAAGACGGACGCAAATCTTTTGAACAAGGATTNCCAACTCCTTCAACAGATAATCCTGTTGACACAACAGCTTGGGGTTTAGTACCATTAATGCAAGCCTTAGTTCCCGCTTTTGACAACGATGCAGAATCACGTGTAGCTCAAGACGTTGGTTATGATGGTCTTAGCACAGAAAAGGAAAGAGAATTCTTTAAAGCATATTTAGACAGCTTAGCTGCAAAACATGGAGTTAATTCACCTGCTTATATCAAAGCTTACAATGACCCTTCAAATGACGATTACCATCACTTTAGAGGCTCAGATTACGATAGCGACAATCTAGGAATTCTTGAAAGATATAAACTTTACAACAATCCAGAAGGAAACTCACCACCAGCAGAATTTTCACAAGAAAATTATTCAACTAGTGGAAAAACCGACCCTAATGTAGAAGATATTAATAGAGACAATACATTAAACGAAGGTGAAAATTATTTCCAATACAGAGTTAGCATTCGTCCACAAGATTTTGAAGTTGGGAAAAATTATATTACCGACAAAGTAATTGTATCATCAACTTTTGTAAACGACAAACAATCTAAAGTAGCTTGGTATCAGTTTAAAATTCCAATTCACAGTTATGATAAAAGAATTGGTAACATTCAAGATTTTAAATCAATAAGATTTATGCGAATGTTTATGACAAACTTTACTGCTGACCNAACTATATTAAGATTTGCAACTTTAGATTTAGTACGTGGCGAATGGAGAAAATACAACGCTTCGTTTATGCAACCCGGCGAATATATAGTAGATGAACTTGCTGATACCCCTTTTGAAGTTAGTGCAGTAAATATTGAAGAAAACTCTAATAAAGTTCCTGTAAACTACGTATTGCCTCCAGGAATCAATCGCGAATCAGACCCAATGAATCCACAGCATAGACAACTTAACGAACAATCTATGTCGCTAAAAGTTTGTGGACTACAAGATGGAGATGCAAGAGCAGTTTATAAAAATGTAAATCTTGACGTTAGAAGATATTTACGTTTAAAAATGTTTATTCATGCTGAATCAGTACCTGGCGAACAACCCATTCAAGACAACGACATTTCGGTATTTGTACGATTAGGAACAGATTATAAAAACAATTATTACGAATACGAAATTCCTCTAAAAGTTACTCCTAATGGCAGATATGACGGAACTTTAGACGAACAAGCTCCTGATAGATATATTGTATGGCCCGAAGAAAATGACTTGAACTTAGATTTTGATTTATTGCAACAAGTAAAACAAAGCAGAAACGACAAAATTAGAAATGGAGATCCAAACGTAAGCATAACAAGACTATATTCTATGGTTGATGGAAACAACAAGATTAGTATTATGGGTAATCCTAACCTTTCTAATGTTCAAACAATTATGATAGGTATTCGTAATCCTAAAAAAAGATCAGTTAACGACACAGACGATGGACAACCAAAATGTGCTGAAGTTTGGGTTAACGAACTTAGATTAACAAATTTTGACGAAAGAGGAGGCTGGGCAGCAAACGCTAGACTAACAGCCAAACTTGCTGATTTAGGCTCTGTTACTGTTGCAGGTAGTACAAGTAAACCAGGCTTTGGCTCAATAAATCAAAAAATTGGAGAAAGACAAAAAGAAGAAATAAATCGCTACGACATTTCATCAAATTTTGAACTAGGAAAATTCTTCCCCGAAAAATTAAATGTTAGAATTCCAATGTATATTGGATATTCGGAAAATGTTAAAAACCCAGAATTTAACCCACTAGACCCTGATATACCATTTAAAGTAGCTTTATCAGACCCAAATCTAACAAAAGAATATAAAGACAGTATTAAACATATTTCTCAAGATTATAGCATGAGAAAAAGTATTAACTTCTCAAATGTTAAAGTTAATAAAACTTCTGGCAAATCAAATATTTACGACCTTGCAAACTGGTCTTTAAGTTATGGATATAACGAGACATACCAAAGAGATGTTAATACTATTTACAACACAACTAAACTTTATCAAGGAGCTATAAACTACAACTATAATGCTACTCCAAAAATTGTTGAGCCTTTCAAAAATGTGAAATTATTTAATAAAAAGGCTTTCCAATTAATTAGAGATTTTAATTTCTATTATTTACCTTCACAACTTTCGTTTAGAACAAATATAAATAGAAGTTATGGAGAAACTCAATTAAGAAATGTTTACAATTCTTCATTAGCACTACCTGTAAATGTTAGAAAAGATTTTACTTGGATACGTCAATATGATTTTAAATNCAATATTACCAAAAATCTTAAATTAGATTTTACTGCAACCAATAATGCAAGAATAGACGAACCTCAAGGAAGAATTTATAAAGATGATCCTTTCTATGAAGAAAAAAGAGATACTATTTGGAATAATTTCAAAAATTTTGGAAGAAATACACAATATCACCACCAATGGGATTTAACATATAACCTACCTATTAATAAAATTCCATTATTAAACTGGGTTACGGCAAATACTAGATACTCAGGCTCTTACGACTGGATAACAAGTCCAATTACAGCCGATACAATAAAATTAGGAAACACACTTCAAAATGGTAACACAATGGCTGTAAACACTCAGTTTAATTTATTAGGATTATATAATAAAATCAAATATTTAGACCAAGTAAATAAAAAATATAGAGGTCGTCAAAGTTCTAGACCCAAAAAGAAAGAAGTTGAAAACGTTACATTCGAACAAACAAATGTAAATCTAAAAGCAGATAAAGCTAAAAAAATTAATCACAAACTAAAAACTGAAGATGTTAATATCAAGGTAATAGCCCCTGATGGAGTTGAAATTGTGGGTGAAATGAAAATTATTGATGCCAATAGAATTGAATTTACACCAAAAAATGACGTAAAAGATGCGACACTTACTGTAACTGGAAAACGAGAGAAAAAAGAATCTATTCCAAAAATTATTTTTGACAACACTTTAGTTGTGTTAATGAGTGTTAAGAACATTTCTATAGCTTATACAGAAACTAATGGAACTTTATTACCTGGCTATATGCCAAACACTTACATTATGGGTATGTCGAAATATATGGCTGATCCTGAAATGTTTGGACCTACTCCTTCTATCTTAACACCTACAATTCCATTTATTTTTGGCTGGCAAGAAGACGGTTTTTCAGACTGGGCGTTAACCAATAATGTAATTACTAAAGACACTACTAATCTACAAGCATTTATGCTTACTAATAACAGAAATTGGAATGTAAGAGCTTCGATAGAACCTTTTAGAGATTTACGTATAGACCTTAATTTAACTCATTCATTTAGTCAAAATAGAAGTAATTTCTTTAGATACGGATACGATGCTAGCCAAAATGCTGATGCTTACATGACTTTAAATCCTTCTCAAATGGGAAGTTTCTCAATGTCAACAATTACTTGGGGTTCTGCTTTTGAACCTTTAAAGAAAGGCGGAGATTATAGTTCAAAAGTATTTTCACAATTCTCGGAAAACAGAATTATTATTGCCCACAGACTAGCCTCACAACGACCAGGCTANAATGCCGATGATATTGATACTTATGGTTTCCCATCAGGGTATGGAAAAACTTCACAAGACGTGCTAATCCCAGCCTTTTTAGCAGCATATACAAATAAAGATGCAAAAGAAGTGGGTTTAGAAACTTTCCCATCGATATTGAAAGCCTTGCCAAACTGGAGAATTACATACGACGGCTTAGGAAAAATTCCTGCTCTAAGAAAAATATTTAGAACAGTTAATATTACACATAATTATAGGTCAACATTTAATATTGGTTCATACAAAACAAGATTAGAAAATGAATACTATGAATCTGACGGTTTCAATATTATACGAGACGAAATAGCGAACTACTATTCTAAATATGAAATAAACGGAATTAGTATTTCAGAACAATTTGCTCCCCTACTATCTGTTGATGTAACAATGATTAATAGCTTTATTGTAAAACTAGAACTCAAAAAAACAAGAAATTTGAATATGAGTTTTAGCAATAACCAGCTAACAGATATGAGAAATAACGAATACATTATTGGAACAGGTTATAGATTTAAAGATGTTGAAATAAATATTAAGAGCGGTGGAAGAACAAGAAATTTCAAGAGCGACTTAAATGTAAGATTAGATTTTTCACTAAGAGACAATCTTACTGTTACTCGTAAACTTGAAGAAGGATTTAATCAACCTACTGCAGGAACTCAAACTTATACAATTAAGGCTTCGGCAGATTATGTATTAAGTAACCGTTTTAATTTACGCTTATTCTACGACCAAGTTATAAATAGACCAACTATGGGAGTGTCGTTTAAATCATCAAATATAAATTTTGGTGTTAGTTTAAGATTTACTCTTGCAACTTAAAAAGATTTTTATTTACTTTGAAAAAAATAGTATTAACAATTAAAATTTAACACAATGAATATTCCAAAAAATTTAAAGTATGCAGAATCTCACGAGTGGGTACGCGTTGAAGGTGATGTAGCAGTAGTAGGAATTACTGATTTTGCTCAAACTAGCTTGGGCGATATAGTTTTTCTTGATATCGAAGTTGAAGGCGAAACTCTTGACAAAGGAGAAGTTTACGGAAGTATAGAAGCTGTAAAAACTGTTTCTGATTCGTATATGCCTGTTAGTGGCGAAGTTATCGAAGTTAATCAAGAAGCTATTGACGATCCAAGTATTGTTAATAAAGATCCTTATGGAGAAGGCTGGTTGCTAAAAATTAAAATGAGCGACCCTAGCGAAGTTAATAGCCTATTAGATGCTGCTGGATACGAAGAAATTGCTAAAGATTAAATAATACAGGCTAACTCGAAATAATGATGGTGCCTTAGAAGTGTTCAATTTTAACACTTTATGAACTTTATAAACTTTAAGAACTTTATAAACTCATAATAGTTGAACACTTTTGAGACACCGTTTTTTTAACATAATTTTATATGGTTTATGCTATAATTTTATCTGGAGGAATAGGAACAAGATTTGGAAATCAACTGCCTAAACAATTCTTAAAGATAAATAATAAAACCATATTAGAATATAGCATAGAAACTTTTGAAACACACAACTTAATAAATAAAATTATTATAGTTAGCAATCCCAATTTTNTTGAAGAAACTAAAGAAATTCTTGCTAAAAATAATTATAAAAAAGTTTGTGCTATCATTTCTGGCGGAAACACGAGAGGAGAATCTGCATATCGAGGATTAAAACAAATAAACGAAACTGAAAATGTTAAGGATAAAATCAAAGTTCTAATTCACGATTCTGTAAGACCAAACACATCTAACAAAATAATTTCTGAAATTATAAAAGGTTTTGATGAGTTTAAAGCACTTAGTCCGGCAATAAAAACTACAGATACAATTTACATAAGCAATGCTACACAAATTATAAAATCAATTCCTAATAGAGACAATATTTACAAAGCACAAACGCCTCAAGGTTTCGATTTCAACACAATTTTCAACGCATATAACAAATTAGACGACTCTCAAAAATTTGCTTTNCCTGATGATTGTTCTGTACTAAACTTTGCTTATCCTAATATAGAAATAAAAATTGTTGAAGGAGACAACAAAAATTTAAAAATTACCTTCCCCGAAGATTTAGAAGTGTTTAAGCAACTTTTAACACAATAAAAGTATAAAAAAGCTGAAAAATTTCATTTTTTTTCATTTTTCCATGCAACGAAATGATGAAAATTAATGTCTTATGTTCAGTTATTATTTGTTAAAAATTAATTATATTTGTATAATTGTAAAAAACATTGTTATGAAAAAGTCAGTATTAAAAATAGTTTATTTGCTTATAGTTCTTATAAACTCAGCCTTATATGTTAATGCACAATGCACAACTAATGCTGGTAACATGAATCAAACCGAGCCAGTTTATCTTTGCGACAATCAGTGTAGCGAAGTTGGGCATAGTGGTGCTGTTTTAGATGGAGATGATATTTTAGAGTTTGTATTATTTGATCCGAATAATTCTTCTCAAGTCTTAGCAAGGAAATCAACACCAGATTTTTGTTTTTCAGACATTCCTGATGGTCAATACGGTATTACTTATCATATTGCTGCTAGAGCTGGAAATGACGCAGGAGGTATTGTAAACCCTGGCGACCCATGTATGGATCAGTCATCTCCTCTTCCAGTTACTTGGTTTACTACTCCAGTTGCTCATGTTTCACAAACAACAACAAGTTTTTGTGGAAAAGAAGGTTTCTTAAATGCTACTCCACCACAAGCTGGATTAACCGGAACTTGGAGTTCTACTGTGGATTTTATTCCAACTAATGGAGGTTCTGTTAATAATCCAAGCACAGATNTTTTGGTTAATACACTAGGAACACATACATTTACTTGGACAGTTGTTAATGGTCCTTGTGTTTCAAGTGATAATATTACTCTTGATTTTATTCAACAGCCAAATGCTTATGCAGGAGCAGATGCAACTACTTGTGGTAACGAAATAACATTGAGTGGAATTCAATCGGTAACTGGCTCTGTAGCAAATTGGACAGGAAATGGTAATTTCGCTTCTGCAACATCTTTTGAAACTCAAGTTACAGGCTCAACTTTTGGAGCAGTAACTTTTGTTTTACGTGAAAGTATCGGACCTTGTTGGGACGAAGATGAGGTTACAATTACATTTATTCAAAAACCAAATCCAGTAATAACAAACACTTACGATACTGTGTGTGGAGTTAATGGTAGCTTAAATGTGTTAAATACTGTTGGTTCGGGTCTTTGGGCAGCTTATTATAATAATCAAATTCTAAATGGTGTGAATTATGCAAATGGAGCAAGTTCATCAAATACAGCTGTTACGATACCTGGATATCCAGCAAACGAACATAGCAGAACTGTGAAATTTGTTTGGAGAGAAACAAATGTTGCTAATGGAGTTCAATGTAAGGATTCTGTAGCAACATACATTACTTTTTCAGAAAAACCAGTTGCTCTTATCGACAATGATGCAGCAGAACGTTGTGGAAACACTATACAACTTCACGCAATAGGTTCAGAATGGGCAAACAGAAGGTGGGTAAGTCCTTATGTTCAAAACCCATTTGATGATCCTACTTCGCCTGACGCTACAGTAACTATCCCTTCGCCAGCAAGTTTTGGCGACTCTGCTCATGTTACATATCCGTTTATTTGGACTGTTAAAAATACTGGTTGTGTTGCCTTAGATACAATGTGGGTAACTTTTTATCAAATTCCTCAAGCAAATGCAGGCTTAGATGCTTCTGTTTGTGGACTCGAAACTGACTTACAAGCTTTTTGGAGTATTCCTGCAAGCTCTAACTATAATCCTACTGGCGTTTGGTCAACAATTCCAATACCATACGAAACAGCAGATATAGAAAATACATATGATCCAAATTCTCATGTAACTGTTAGTGTAGTAGGTATTTGGAAATTTGTATTTAGAGAAAGTAATGCAAATAATACTAGTTGCTACTCTACCGATACCGTTCAAATTGAATTTATCGAAAAACCTATAATAAATGCAGGAGAAGACCAAGATGTATGTGGAAAAACAACAACACTGGCAGCTCAGTCTGCAGGATATACTGGAATGTGGCAATCTAATGGAACAAGCATGCAAGATGAATCTAGTCCAACTACCACAGTAACAAGTGCAGGCTATGGAACAATCCCATTTGTTTGGATGGAATATAATGGTATGTGCGTTTCTATTGATACAGTACTTATAACTTTTTGGAAAAAACCGCAAGCAGTTATTTTAACCGATGTACNAGATTCAACAGTTTGCGGATTAACTTTCTATAATTTAAGAGCAGAAATGCCAAGTACCGGAATTACTGGCTATTGGTATAATACTAATTCAGGAGTATTGTTTGGAGATAAATTTTCTAATAATACCTGGGTAAAGGTTCCACATTACGGATATTATGACTTTTATTGGATAGAACAATCAGGACCTGATTTATCAACAGGATTTTGTACAGATACAGCCGGACCTTTGAGAATTCATTTTATTGAAACGCCAATACCAAATGCAGGAGGCGATACTTTGTTCTGTGGAAAAACAGGATATTTAAACGCTATTCCAAGTTCAGGAACTGGTTATTGGTCAACGCCTACAGAAGCAAACCTTACTTTTGAAAATGTTAACGACCCAAACACTTATGTTGAAGCAGCATTTACAAACAATTCTACAACACCATATTTTAATGTAATTTGGACAGAAGACAACTCAAATGGCTGTACAGGTAAAGATACAATCAAAGTAACTTTTGCTCGAATACCAAGTTCAGATATTATTATTATTCCTCCAAAATGTTTTGGAGAACTTGCTACAATCTCGGCAGCTGAAGATACTTTAGCAAAATACACATGGAATTTCTACTCAGGAATTTTAGATTCTTCAGAAAATAATAGTCTTGGTGCAAGGCATTTGAATTTTGTGCGTTGGAGCAGTATAGATACTTTACATAGAATTAGCTTAGTTGCTGAAAGTTCTTTGGGTTGTGCAAGCNCTATTACAATAGATACAGTTTATGAACCTCCAATTCCAGATTTTGAACATATTATAATTAATGATACTTGTTTACTTGGAAAAGGTGGAATAATCTTCGTTGACACTCTTGATAGTAACATTTTTAGATGGTTAGATCCAGATCATGGACCAGAACCAGGAGAGGCAATCAGAACAGTATTTAATATTCCTAANGGTGATTATAGAATAGCCACTACGTATTTGACACCAAATATCCAACATGACCAATATTATACAATAACTTTTGGAACATCTAGTTGTTTAGATACATTAACTTACACTGTTGAGCCTATTGGTGTGATAGAAGCTAAAATAGACTTGGCACCAAGTATGCTTTTAGAAGAATTGGTAGCTCCTGAAGCTAAAGCAATATTTTTAAATCAATCAGATTATGATGATATTAGAAAAAGATGCGAATGGCATTTTGGCGATGGTACTTCACCACAAAAAACATGCGATTCTATTGTAGAACACGTTTATACAAAAGGTGGTTGTTATGAACCGTTTTTAATTGTTATGAACCGAGATTTGGAAGAATGTCGTGATACTGCTAGGTTAGATGAATGTGTTTATGTTGAAGAAAAAAGCGAAATTGAAGTACCTAATGCTTTCTCACCAAATGGCGATGGAGTCAACGATTTCTTCCAAGTAAAAGCTAAATCCTTAAAAGAATTTAAAGGAGTTGTTTCAAATCGTTGGGGACAAACAGTTTATGAATGGACAGATTGGGAAACTTATGAAGCAGGATGGGACGGAAATATTAATGGAAGTTCAAAATCAGCTCCAGGCGTGTATTACTATAATATCAAAGCAATAGGTCTTGATAAACTAGAATACCATTATTATGGAGTTTTATACTTGTTTAGAGACTAACAAAAATAAAAAATAAAAAAAACCTGAATTTTCAGGTTTTTTTTATTTTATCATGCAACGAAATGATGTAAATTAATGTCTTATTTATAGTGATTATTAATTTAATATTTTATATATTTGTATAGTTTAAAAATTGTTATATGAAAAATACTTTAAAATTTAGTGCTTTTTTAGCTTTTATAATTGTGTGTGGCTTTAGTACTTATGCCCAAAATGATATTAATAAAAAAACTGAAAGATATATAGAAATCAACAACTTAGAAAGTTTTTTTATCACTTCTTCTGAATATCCAGATGAAGTAATTTGTTATTTCGAATTACACAATATCTTTGAACACGAGTCTTCGAAACCAGTATTTATTGCGGTAAAAGAATTGTCGAATGTTACTAAATTTAGCATAAAATCTAGAGGTGAAAGGTATGAAAATCAAAGATCTTGTTATTTAAGAATGAAAAAACAAAATTATCTTTCTACTTTTGGAATAGTGTTAAAAAAGATAGAAATCAAACATGTCTTATTTGAAGGAAATTTTATAACAATAGATGAATTTTTGAAAACAACCTTGTAAAATTTATATCATGAAAAAAATAATTTTACTTAGCATAATAATAGCCTTTACAAATTTTGCTATTTCGCAGATAATTGCTCCTAGTGCTGAGNCATCATTTAGCACAAATTATTCATCTCAATACTTGGCTGGTGGCGGTCAAAATGATTTGGTTTTTGTGTTTTGTTCAGACGAAACTAATAATGCTGTTGGAGAACTACAGGTAAGCAATGCTGGAGGCTGTACAGTTACTTGGTTTGTTTATGATGGACTTTCTTACTCTGCATTAGGACAAGTTGGTAGCGTTGCAACTGGATTAACTTCTGGTCTTTATATGGCACAAGTAAATTGTTCGGGAACAATTACTTGNTATAAAGCTTGGGTTTGGGTTAATCAAACATATGTGCATATTGATCCTATTGAACCGGGTTGTGAAACATTTACATTGAACGCACAGGTAAATCCTTTAGACACTGAGTTTCATATTATTGATCCACCAGGAATAGATTTTGAAATAGATGAAAATACTTATATCCAAATATGTTTTTGGGCTAACCATACTTATGTATCAGACTTAGGTTTTTACTTGAAAGCTCCTGGGGCAACAACACTCGAACCTGGCAACGACGGGGTTGTTGCACTTTTGCCATCAGCTTCTGACTGGGGCTTAGGTGGGGCTTTTCAAAGTAATACAACTATCCCATGGGCAGTAACAGGCTGTGCTCCAGAAGATGAAGGTACTAATTGTAACGATGGAAATCATTTGGACGAATTTTGTTTTTCTACAAATTATTGGCTAGGTGGTCCTGAATTAACACCAGGTAATCCAGCTCATGTGCCTTGTATTTGCGATCTTCCAGTTCCTTTGCAAGGTGTGTATGCACCTGCCGAATCCTGGGAAAGAATTTACGGATATATGGCTGGAGATCCAGGTTGGGCTGTTCAAATATACGACTGTCAACCTGTTGACTATGGAGCGTTAACAATGGCACGTTTAGTATTTAGTGCTCAAACAAGTTGTGGACAAACAACATTCGTTTATGATTCTGATGAAATTTATTCTGTAATAAATGATAACTCTTGTGCTGCAAATACAGCGTCTATATATGTTGTGCCTTCACCTATTCCACCAAGTGGATATACAGTAACTTCTAGTATAACTAGTCATACTTGGTCGTGTACTGGCTCTGGATTTACAGGAAATCAACTTTCTCATCAAATTGTGAAAGGTACAGCTGATTATCCTCACACAACAAGCGACTTTGTTTTGACAGTTAAAGAATCAATTAATGCTCCAGGATCGCCAAAATGTACTACTGTAAAAAGTGAAACATTCTTTACATTGCCTTCTGATGCAACAATCACTCCAGTCGGACCAGTTTGTGCAAATGATGCTCCATTTCAGCTACAAGCTGTTGATGGAGGTGGAATATGGACAACAAATGCTCCAGAAAATTCAATTATAAACAATATTTTTTATCCAGGTACTGCTGGTGGAGGAACATGGAATATAAGTTATAACATTGGTGGACCTTGTCCAGATTCAGACCAAATAAGTGTTGTGATTTATGAAACGGTTTCTGTTACAAACTTTTCAGATAATGTATGTGATGGAACAGGTGATTATTATACCGTTTCTTTCAATGTGGTTAATAATCAGGGAAATCCAGCAACTTTTTTTGTAGATTATGGTCAAGGTCAACAAACACTAACAGGAAATTTCTCTCATCAATTTCCAAGTCAAACTAGTTATAGTATTACTGTTAGCGATGTTCATGATTGTAGCGAATATGTTTTGAATGGTTATAGAAATTGTGGTTGTACTACTTTCGCAGGAACAATTTCACCTTCATCTCCACTTCAACTTTGTGTAGGAGAATGTACAAATACTTTATCACACAACAATAATGCAGTGCTAGATGCAAACGATATGCTTGAATATGTTTTACATGATGGCAATATACCGCCAACAATTTATGCATATAATGCTACAAAACCAGAATTTTGCTATACAGATATTCCTATAGAATTTAGAGAAACTGGAACAGTTTTTTATATCTCTGCTTTGGCGGGGAATAATAATGGAGGTCATGTTGACACAACTGATGTTTGTCTTTCTCTAAGCATGGGTATTCCAGTAGTTTGGCATCCACTACCAGTAGCACATATAGCCCAATCATCAATGTCGGTTTGTGGTTTAACAGCTCATTTAGTTGCTACAGAACCCGAAACTGGCTCAATTGGAACTTGGACAGCTAACGGAGATTTTCTTCCTCTAGGTGGGCAAACTATAAATAGTAATGAACTTGATGTTTTGAAAGAAGGTGATTATGGACAATTAACATTTACATGGACTGTAGTTGATGGAGTTTGTAGTGCTTCAGACAACATTATAGTGTATTTTAATGAGCAACCAAACGCTTATGCAGGAGCAGATTCTCAAGTTTGTGGTAATGAAATAGAGTTAAATGCAATATTGAGCCATGCTAGTAATAGCGGTTATTGGTCGGGAAATGGCTCTTTTGAGCAAAGTTCTAATCCAACAACAACAGTACTATCTACAGGAACACAAGTGTTTACTTGGAGAGAAGAGAATGGAGAATGTTGGGACGAAGATCAAGTTACAATTACATTTATTCCAAATCCACAACCTTTTACCACACCAAATGTTGATACTGTTTGTGGAAATACTTGTTGGATAAAAGTATTTAACGTAACAGGAACAGGTTCGTGGAAAGCTTATCACAATGGAACACCAATATCACCTTTGTTTATAGGAGGAAATAATCAAGCAGAGGTTCAAGTTTCTGTTTCTTATGGGGCTTCAGTCTTGTCTTATGCGGTAGATTTTGTGTGGACAGAAAAAATAATGGCAAATGGTTTGGAGTGTACAAATACTGCAACTAAACGAGTGGTGTTTGCGCGTCAACCAGTAGCAGTTGCCGATCCTAACCAATTCGAAATTTGTGGAAATTGTGTTACCCTAACTGCTGATGTAACAGGATCAAGTTGGGCAACAGGGTTTTGGAGTGCAAAAGATGTTATTTTAGAATCTTATGATGATTTACATAATCCAACCGCAAATGTTTGTATAAACCCATTAAGTAGTTTTGGTGATTCTGCACAAGTTGAAGTAGAGTTTTTATGGGTGGTAAAAAACCCAGAAGCAAATGGATGTTCTTCGATAGATACGGCTTGGGTAAAATTTTATCAACGTCCACAAGCAAATGCAGGATTAGATAAAATTGTTTGCGGACCAGAAACCGACTTGCAAGCTTATTGGAGTTTTCCTCCAAATCCAAGCTATACTCCTGATGGAATTTGGTCAACAGTACCAAAACCCGGAGCAACAGCAGATATAGACGACTTGTTTGACCCTAATTCTCATGTTAGTGTAAGTTTATCAGGAATTTGGCGATTTGTGTTTAGAGAAAATAATGCAAATTATAACGGTTGTTATTCTACTGATACTGTTCAAATTGAATTTGTAGAAACACCTATACCTTTTGCTGGAGAAGATAAACATGTTTGCGGAAAATGTGTAACCCTAGAAGCAACTTCTGGTGGATTTTCTGGTACTTGGTT
>JGI24707J26582_10000865_pt1 | contig 24266 bp, 18 predicted proteins | sample BioPla1DNA1_FD_26582 | JGI IMG/M metagenome (IMG submission 26582)
TTGTCTAAGTTAGAGGGATCTTCTTCATCATTATCTTTTGTATCTTGCTTCTTCTCATTGGTATCGGTATTCTCTTTACCATCGTTATTGCTCTCTTTTGTATCCTTCTTCTCTTTGGTATCGGTATTCTTTTCTTTGGTATCTTCATTCTCTACTACTTGTGTCTGTCCCCCATTCCCACTGGATGCCTCTTTATCATTTACCTTATCCTTGCAGCCAAATAAGAATATGGTGGACATAAGTAAAACAAACATTAGTTTCCAAATGCGTTTGCTCATACACGATCCTCTCTCGTCTAGAAAACTAAACCTTTTATCGTAAAACTTTAATTAATTTTATGTGATGCTAAATTATCAAATAATTACATTAAGACTATTGTCTTTTGCTTCTGAAATAATCTAGAGCATCCTGAAGTACTGGTTTTGCTGATTCAATTGCCTGAGCTACGGTAGTATCTTTGTTAACAACGATTGGCCACCAAATCATATCACCAAATCTGAAGTAATCGCCAAAGCTACCCCAGATATCCATCTTTAGATTTCTACCACAATCCATAGCCAATTCCACATCGTCCAAGGTCATAAAACAGCTTTCAAACCAAGTAGGATCATCTCTATACTCTTCATCTCCCTGGTGCCAATTTAAGAACTCCTCAAATACCTGGAATACTTTATCCGGTTCTTCTACGCCCACCGGGATAATATACCAGTTACCAGCTACTGGACTATAATAGGTTCCGTCACTATCAGGACCTAATGGATAAGGTACCACCTTAAATTCAAATGGTAATTCTGCACCTTCTTGGATTGCTGCATCCATTTCCTGTTTTAAAGACCAAGCCTGGGCAGTCCAGAACATTACCTTACCATCAGACCACGCTAATAAGTTGTCATCCCAGTCATCCCCATTCCAAGGTCTTGCGGATAAATCTTTGTTGTATAACTGATCAATAAATTCAAAGGCTTTCACTGTTTGCTGTGAACTTAATCCTTCTGTTNCACCACCAGCAATGGATCCACCATTATTTAATACCAGTCCATTAACCAAATCCGTAAAGATACCTCCGAAACCAAAGATATCTGTATTACCATCATTATCCAAATCTCTGGTTCCTGCTTTTGCGTACTCAGCAAATTTTTCCCATGTCCACTCACCCTTACGATAAAGCTCTTGAGGATCTTCCAAACCTAAATCTTCAATCATATTTACATTGTAACCCAAATAGATTCCGTTCACTGGCAAAGCCTGTTCGGTAAAGAAGAAATTACCACCCAAAACTTCCTCAGCGCCTTTTGCAATCAGAGGTTTTACTATCTTTTGATCATTCACAAGATCACAGTAGTCTGGTACAAAGGTATCTAAATCCAAGGCTAAGCCATTCATAACTGCAGGGATACCAAACTGTAAATCGGTCAGATAGATATCACATTCTGGAGTTCCAGCGGTGATGGATGTATTAATACTTTCCATAATTCCGTTCCAGCCAAGGTTAACAAATTCAATACGGCAATTATATTTCTTTTCAATCCTGCGAACATTATCCAGTTGCATCTGAGCTGTTTCTGTATTACCTACTTGTGGATTATCGTATATATCATTGTGGGCACTGGTGTAGTAATAATCCCACCAAATTCCCACTTTAATTGTTCTTTGGTTTAAGTCAAAGGCAGGATAAACATCTACCGGTTCCTCTGTTGGTGTTGGTGCTTCCGTTACCTCCGGNTCTTTATCCTCTTGGTCTTTTTCATCTTCTTGCCCAGTAGAAGGGAGATCNTTTCCTACATCCTCTGTATCCTCCTTTCCCCCACATGCCATTAGGGAAAGTACCATTGTAAATACTAAAAATAATGCCAAAAACTTTTTCCTTAATTTCATCATCTGCTTCCTCCTTTATATTTATTTTTATTTCTATTTGCGAAACCACAAATGTAAGAGTTTCGCAATGATTACATGAAGAAGTCCGGGACTTTATCCCACAATACCGCTTCTCTCTACGCCCTCCATAAAGTACCTTTGTAAAATCAGATAGATAATCAAGATTGGAAGGAGAACCAATAATACTCCTGCATATACGTACAACTGTGAAATCATTGGATCTTTAATCTGATCCAGGAACATTACTGTGGATTGGAGCGTTGATAAACGGAAGGTTATATTCCTACTGGTCGGCATGGAAAAAAGTCTCACATAGAACATATCATTATATTGCCAAACCATGGAGAAGACCGTTACTGTTACTACGGAGGGTATTGCATTTACTAGCATAATCCTAAAATAGGTATACCACATCCCTGCTCCATCAATAAAAGCAGCCTCCTCAATTTCTTTGGGTAAACCTCTAAAAAACTGTCGGAATATGTAGATAAAAAGTCCAGAACGTAATCCCGTTCCAAATAAGGTCATTAAATACATTGGTGTTTCCTTAGACAGTAAATTGTATTTTTTCCCTGTAATCACCTGTAANATCCCAAACAAATCCCAGTTACGAAAATGCTGGTATAAAGGTAGCATTATGGTATGGGTNGGTAATACAATGGTAATGATTACACAGGCGAATAAAAGTTTTTTAAAAGGAAAATCAAAGCGGGCAAATCCATATCCGGCCATGGAGGTAATTACCAATTGTATCAAGGTAAGTCCACTGACGTATAATAAGGTGTACCCAAGGGTTTTCCAATAATCCAACCTTAGATATGCCAAGCGGAAATTCTCCCAAGTTGGCCTCAGTGGGAATAAAAATACGGAAGGATTATATACATCACTGGATGAAAAGAATGAATTACTGATGATGTTAATAATTGGCCCCAAGATAATAAAGGATATTCCCAGTAAGATAATAAATTTAAAAGTTGAGAAGAGGAGGGATTTGAATATATGTATATACCTAGCTTGTTTATTAATAAAGACCGTATCATTTTTTAAGTCTCGAATCTGATCTACAATATTTCTAACCATAACAATCCCTCCTTCTTAGTTATAGTAAAATGTTATCTTAGTAATCAAACCGCCGACGATTAGTAAGATAAGACATACAATCACTGTGCTTATCACACTCATTGCTGAACTAAGTCCATAATTATAATTGGTAAAGGCTGTAGAGTATGCTATGTCAACCACTTGACTGTTTACAAATTTATCTACTATGGTATAGACCACATTGGTTAGGATAAGAGGCGAAACCATGGGGAAGGTTACCTTCCAGAAGGTTTCGTAGGGTGTTGCCCCTTCAATTTTAGATACTTCATAAAGAGAAGGGGATACCGACTGTAAGGCCGCAATAAATATGATAATTTGCACACTGGATGCCCTAACAATTTCGTAAATTCCTCCTACTAAACCTACGATAAANTCTAGGAGTCTAACCNGAAGCCCGACTTCCAGTAGTATACTTAGAAAATAATCAACATTTACTCCGGCNACTGGTGCCATTTCCGTTGACATAGCTGCAGCACCACCCTGTATATTTTGCGTAGCCAGCTCAAGGGTCTCTAATACCGCACCAGAACCTAGTAGGATTGGCAGGAAAAATATAGTTCTTACCAAACCTCTTCCTTTAAACTTAGAGTTGAGCAAAATCGCCATAAGCAAGCTAAAAAACACAATAAAGGGTACATCCAATAGGATATCTATGAGGGAGTTTACCAACACCTGATTGAATTGTGCATGTTCTAAAAATGCATATTTAAAATTATCCAAACCAGTGAAGGTTGCGGTATATCCACCACTGGCAGCGATATCGATTTTACTTAAGGCAAATTGGACTGTTTGAATCAAACTTTTNACATAATAAAGGGCAAATCCGATAAACCACGGAAGGATAAAAAGGAAACCAGTNATTGCTCTTTTTTGTCTTAATGTTAATCGTTTCTTCATTCTATCCCCCCCTTTACCCCATAACCTTTGGCAGGTATGCTAATATCATCGATAACCAGATCTTCATTGCTCTTATTGATATAAATAACAACTCCATTTTCATAGGTGATCCTTCGGATTCCATTATCCAATATCTTATGTTCTATCATCCTACTATTCGTCACATTCCTTAATACTTNATTGGTCTTGTGATAAATATCTACTGCATCCTCCATCCAANTATTGTACTGAGTGGAGTAGAAACTATTTAAACCGGTGTACTTGATCTCACTGGATTCCTCATAAGAAAAACTAAAATGAGGAGCTACCCCGAATTCAATCATTCGTAGGATGATTTCTTGTTTGTCATAACTATCGGTCAGATTTATCGATTCGGATGTATAGTCAATGCAACCATGGATCACCATATGGTAAAATGGTACCTCCTGATCTACAATATAGAAAGGATTGTGACTAGAAGGAATATTGATTAAATCTCTTGCGTAAGCGAAGGAATAAGCATTTCCCCCTGTTACCATAAGATGATCGATAGTNTCATCCAAAATTTCAAATTGACCTACTATAATCTGCTTTGCCTCCTGTCGATTGATAATCTCACTTCTTCTCTTATCTGACGGAAGCACATCTCCCAAATCTCTTAAGGAAATTCCAGAGATATCTACTTTATTAATTTTGTCTGTAAATTTATCAATATGACGGATTAAATATCTCGGTGATAAGACATTATAATTTGTCTCCCGATAACCCATACCACCAGATTGCCTTAAGGTGGCTGGATTTACTCGGCCAAGGGAAACTATGTAGCCAGAATAGTAGCGAGAATTCTCCATCTTATAATTGTAATTATCCGCTTCAAAGGATATTCGGTTAAAGGCTACATCGCCGTAAAGTGTACCGCCCAGGGCTTCTAGCTTTTCATTGAGTTTCTTTAGTTGCTTTTTACCACCCAATTCACGATCCACCTTAATATCCTTTGCAGCATCATGGTAGTATCCCTCATTAAACCAGCCCAGATAATTGACTCGAAGATTGGAGATATCTGCTTCCTGTAATTGATCGATGATGNTCCCTGCTTCTTCGAAGCTTGTCATGGGGAATAGTCCCATATAAGGAACCCCAAGAAAACTTTCCTGTCTTTTTACCCCACCGATGATATCTAGATAAAAAGGAAGAGAACTCCTTTCCTCTTTTACCGTCAGTACCCCTCGATTCATCAATTCCTGACGATAATAATTGGCCATGCCAGAATAACTAGCATTGTCTTTATCTAGAAATGCATATTCTATGGTGATATTTACGTCATAAATATTCTTTTCTAAGGTTGGCAAATCTGCACCAGCACCACTGGCTCCAAACATGGATACTTTTTCAGATCCTCGAAGTAAGAAGGAAGGATACACATAATTGTAGCTATTCACATTTCCTGAAACATTGGCCACAATATTAGCCAAGGTTTCTCCGTTGGTGATTTCTGCAAAAACGGCTCCATTCTCATGCTTAATACCAAAGACAGGTAATCGNACTTTTTCCGTATCCTCAACAACGGTATAGGATTGGGAAACTTCGTCCAAACCATAGACATATTGATTATACCGCTCTGTTTTTTTCCCATTATTAAAATAAATCAGGGAACCAACACCATTGGGTACAAAGATATATCCTTCTTCTTCCGATGTACCAGCACCGAAGAAACTAAGGAGATCAATATTAGCGATTCTTCCACTACCAGTCTCTTTAATCTGATTTGTCGGTACTTTTACTATAAGTTTTTCATCCTGGAGACGATACTCCAAAACTATGGTAAAGGTAATACGTTCTTCTACTTTTCCACCTGCTGCCATAGCCGCATCTTCGTCAAAGTCTGCTTGGGTATATCCAGCCTTCTCCAATAATTGATTCATCTTTTGTAGACCAACTCGGCTCGCTTTTGCACCATTGGTCAATTCCATAAAGCCTTCCTTTTCCTTGGACTCTATGTAGCTGTTTCGAATGGTTTTTGCTTCCCGCTCACTTAGTTTGCTTAGTATTTTCTCCTCCATTCGTTCTAGGGTAATATAGGGAGGAACGATACCAGTTGGACTATCCAGATTCCCAAGAAGATAGGTATAACGTATTCCATCTTGGATGCTTTCCATGGTAAACTGCTCTCGTTCTACACTATAATCATAACTATACATGGTAGCCTGGGTCATACTGGTATCATAATAAGTNATTAAAAATTGTGAATGTAGATCTGTTTTATTTCGTCCATTGGCTAAGGGATCCTTGTCTCGATCCACTGGATTCGAATAGGTAATCTCTCCCGTTCTTTTATCATAAATAGCAACTTCCGTTGTCTTTGTATTGGTATAGAGCTTCAGGAGGTCATTTTCTGCTACTAATACCATTCCTGCCACCTTAGGATCTGCATCTTCCAATGGAGTAAACTCNCTGCCCTGTTCAAAGGCGTAATCCGTTAGATATTTTTCATGCTCCTTATAAAAAAGGTAATGGACACAGATATAAACCCCATAAAGGATTAAGCCGAGGGCAATTGCTATGATTAATATATTGCGAATTTTCTTTAATTTATCCACATCATCGCCCCCTTACATCCGTAATAATAACTCGGTATATGCACTTTCAAGGAACAGATATACCTGATTAATCAAGGAAATCAGTAATAAGATGACAAAGATAATTAAGGCCAGCGCTAGGAAAGTAAAGACTAGGGTTACCAAGGTCTTTCCAAAACTAAAATTATGAATCACCATAATACCGATTAAGACCAGAACAAGGAAGTAAAGAAGGGAAATTCCCAGTAAGAGATAATATATTGCTTCCTCGTCGGCTGCGATAAACCAGGAAATAATAGTAGCCGGTATATAGGTTAAAACCATGGGTANCATAGAATATCCCAGCACTGTAACGATATCTTTGAATCTTCCTTCTCCCTCTAGCAAGCAGGTAATAGACCAATTTGCCGTAGCAAATAATAAAACTGCAACAAAGACAGCTATAATATCCGTTCTACTGTCTACCGTTCTTGTGTAGACGTAATTTACGATAAAACCAGCGTATCTTCGGTTGATGGAAAAGGAAAGTCCAAATAACAATATCAATAGCAATGCCAAGGGCACACTACCTTTTTCTCTATGTCTAATCTCATAGAAGCCATCAAAGGGGTGAGTAATCACATAAAAAGGATATAAGAACTTTTCTTTTTTACTCATCATATCCANCCCCCTTTTGATTTCTTTTTCTAATCACACTTCTTATTGACTGAACAATTACTAGAACAATGATTCCTGTTAATACATATCCAAGATTATCTTTTAAGATATCATCACGGTATCGTTTAAATGCTATGGAGTAGTACTCTCGATCCATCCCAAGTTTTAGGTATTCCATAGCTTTTTTATTCTCCCCGGCTGCCAGGTAGGATTTCCCGATACCCACATAAGCCAATTCAAAGTTAGAGTCTAATTCCAATACTTCCTCCCAAATCTTAACGGCGGAAGCTTCATCACCATCATATCTTAGGGATACCGCTTGATTAATTAGGCTTCCATACTTTGTGGCTACAAAGAACATGATTTCACCCCGGTGAGAATCCAGAACAAGGATTTGATCATCCTTCATCTCCACAGCCACAGGACTTTTAAAAGTCCCCTTCTGGCTCCCCTTGCCTCCAAAAATATAAAGAAGGTTACCTTCATGATCATAGGTGAAAACCCGTCCCCTGGTAGTATCGATTACCGTATAAATACCATTTCCACGGTAAACGATATCTACAATTCTAGATGCTCCTGAATATTCCATACCGTATCTCCACCATAAATCACCACTGAGCTTTCCGTTGGCTTTCATTTTAATTACGTCCTGCCCTTTGGGATTTAATCTTCGGATGGATTGCTGACCATCGGCATCAATATTGGTGGCATAGATAAAACCATCGGGAGCTAAATCAACACCTGTAAATTCCGTAGGAATAAATTGTACCTGCCTCTCCCTTTGAGCCTTTGTGGATAGTTTTCTCCATATTTTTTCATAAAGACTAATTGTGACCCTAATGGTGCCACTAAATCCTGTAAAATTCCCATTGTTATCAAAGGCCATGATCCCCTGAAACATATTCTTAGCAATCACATATACTCGGTCTGCATAATCTACCCCCACCTTAAGAGGTGCAAATACAAAGTCTTCTTCTAAAACCTCCGAGGTAGGATTACTAATAATTTTTAATAGGGATCCATCTTCCTTTAATGCTACGACTCGATAATGATTGGTATCTGCAATATAGATCTCATTTTTTTGAGTCACATATAAGCCCGATGGCCCATTAAATGTATCCAAGGTTCCCCCATGATCAAAGCTATCAATGACCCTCTCTAGCTTTAACTGGGAGTCTAATATAATAATTCTGTTATTTCCCGTATCAGCTATGTACAATCTACCATCCTCAGCCACAAAAATATCCTGGGGATTTGATAGAAAGCCAACTCCTATATCGGTTCCTGAAATACTTCCATTGGGAATATAGGCCGCAGGAGTATAAAATATATCCTCCCAATAATCATAATTATAGGTATGGTAAGGGACATTGGAATTGGCATAGGCCATCGAACCATCGGCTGATAGAAATACTATTACAAATAATATAAGAAATATTTTTTTCATACCGTCCCCCCCTTACTCCTTCATACCCGATGTGGTCATGGTTTCAATAATACTACTCTGGCAAATGATAAAGAATGTAATAGGAACCGCTGCAATAATTAGAGTAACCACAGCTCCCGCCCCTTGTCTGGCTGGTCCACTATTTACAATTTGCTGTAGAGCATATTGAAGCGGCTTTAACTGTTCATCCCTTAGGAAGGTACTACCGGTATTTCCCCACATGCTTTGGAATTGTAATACCGCTAAGGTTAACCATGCTGGTTTTACATTGGGCATAATAATTGTCCAAAATACTTTATATTCACTGGCTCCATCCAGTCTTGCTGATTCAATCAAAGAGTCTGGTATTTGCTCCATAAATTGTTTCATCAAATATAAGCCTAAACCATAGGCAAAGGCAGGAAGAATCACTGCCAAGTAGGTATTATTAATATGGAGCAAGGAGATAATAAGATAATTTGGTATCTGGGTAACCTGATAAGTAAACATGATAGACAAAACTACCATATTAAATAATAATTTCTTACCAGGAAAATTATGTTTTGCCAAAGGATAGGCAGCTAATGAGGCTACCAAAACATGCCCCAGGGTACCTCCTCCAGTGATAATTACGGTATTTAATATGTACCTGGCAAAGGGAACCCAAGAGTTTGACATGAGTACCATTAAGTCATTGAAATTATCGGTACTAGGATGTCGAACAAATAAGGTGGGTGGATAACGAAACAATTCATCCAATGGCTTAAAAGCGTTGTTTACCACCATGACCAAAGGTATCGCCATAAAGACGGCACAAATTCCCATAAAGATAAATAAGGTAACATTGCCTGCCATGGAGCGGTTTAGTCTTTTCTGTTTACGAAAAATTCGCCTTCTTGGTTTCATATAATCTCTCGCCATATCATTTTCCCACCTTTCTGATTAGTTTCTGAATCAGCATATTGGATCCAACCATCAGTAGGAATAAGATTACTGCAATTGCCGAAGCATATCCCATCTCATATCGGATGGAGCCAAAGTCCATCAGATGGGTAACAATGGTGGTACCAGCATAATTTACACTGGGGTTTCCAGCCAGCTGAATGGAGATATCCGCAACAGCAAAGGCCTGTGTAATCTGCATTACTGCACCAAACAGAAGCTGGGGCTTCATGGATGGTAAAGTTACATACCATAACTCTTGCCAGCGGTTTTTAATCCCGTCCATGGCTGCGGCTTCGTATAAATTCTTATCCACCGTTTGAAGACCGGCTATAAAGGTTAAGAAACCNGTTCCNAGGCTTAACCATAATTGGACAATAATGAGAAATGCCAGAACATATTTCTCTGTTTTCATCCAGATAATTGCATTTTGCATAAAATCAAATCGAATTAAAAGACCATTAAGAAAACCATACCGATCCCCACGTAAAATCAGGTTCCAAACAACATAAGCATTACCGGATATGGATGGTGCATAGAAAATCAAGGTTAAAAAAGCCCTGAGCTTACCTTTGAATTCATTGATAATCCATGCAAATATTAGGCACATAAAATATGAAATCGGCCCTGTAATTACTGCAAAAATCAAGGTGTTTTTTAAAGCAATTTTAAAAATATCATCATCTAAGAATAATCTTATATAATTATCCCACCCTGTAAAATCTGGGAACTCTAAAACATTAAAATCGGTAAAACTAAAGGTAATTGAGATTAACACTGGTAATACTGTAAATAGGAAAAATAGAATAAAGTAGGGGGCAATCATGATATAAGAGGCTTTGTGTCTTCTTATTCTATTCCCAAGTGTCAATTCCCTATTTTGGTATGACCTTCCTTCCACCTTCTTTTTCATATCAATCCTCACCCCTTAATCCTCTGCGGTTGGTAAACCAAATTCCGCACGTTTAAATGTAATCTCATCATTGATATAACGAACATAATCCGTAAGAGCCTCTCTTGGTTGCATCTTTTGCTTATCCTCAGAAATAACAACTCGGTAAAAGGCATTGTTCACGTTACGCCAGGTGAAATATCCTCCTGGAACCTGTGGAATTCCCTTCATCCATTGAAATTGTTTTGTCAAGGCCTCATAATCCTCCGAAGGCCAGGGCAAACTTTCAAATGCTTCAACATTAGCGGTAGGATAACGGGCGGCTGCACCCATTAATGCCTCCATTTCCCTGCCATATTGAATTTGAGTTTCTGTTGANACCCACCATTTCAAGAACTCCCAGGCTGCTTCTTTTTCCTTAGTCTGACTCATAATGATTGCTGCAGAGCCAGCACTGGANACAGAATAATCCACACTTCCATCTTCTTTTACCGTTCCTGGAACCATGGAAAAACCCCATAATCCTTTGATGTCAGGAGCAGAAACCTGTAATTGATTATATAAGGTATAGTCAGCGATAATGATCGGTGCCTCACCAGTTCGAAATCTTTGGTCAACGGGCGATTCTCGGTCTAATCTATAATCCGTATAGTATTCGCAATATTGTTTGAAGGCACGGATAGCGATATCACTGTCTAAGGCCGACTTGGTAGCGTCACTATTATAGTACTCTCCGCCATTTTGATATAAAAGCATTGCAAATATTTGCTCCGTTGTTGGTACCATTCCAAGATCCATCTGATTTTTACTTAAGACGGATAAAGCAATTTTCATCTCATCCCATGTTGTAGGTACTTCCAGTTCCAATTCTTCTAATATATCTTTACGATAAAACATCATTAAGCAAGTCTCGGTCTCAGGTAGAGCAAAGGTCTTGCCATCGAATTCATAAGGAACCATAGCACTTTCCCGGAACAAGTTCTTCACCTGACCAAGATCCTCAAATTCCGTGAGATCCACTACAGCCCCACGCATTCCATAGTTCATAGGTAAGTCCATTCCTACCTGAACTGCAACATCTGGTCCTTGACCTGCCAAGGTTGCCTGTAACAAGGTCCCCATATCCACCAATTGGACATTTACATTTATATTCTTCTCCGGCGTAAAGGTTTTATCGATTAAATCCTTTAATACATTGGCCTGATCCCGTCCGGAACCAATCCAGACAGTAATCATTTTCGATTCTTCTCCCTCCTTGGCTACATTTCCAATCGTGTTGTAGTCAATAACAAAGGAGTAGAATAAACTTTTTATCATATGTACAAATTTATCCCAGAGGGAATTGTTCACTTTCGGAACCTTGGTATCCGGGGAATGAACATAGATGGTATCGATGGCCAAAGGTTGATCTAATACCTGGGTAATCCAGTTACCCAAGGCACTCAATTCAATCTTAAAAGCTCCCAAGCTCTTGGTGAAACGCTCCACATCTTCAATTAAATAATCAAGCATTTCTTTCATAGAAATCAGAGTNGCTTCTCGATCACTATGTTTTCCTGCAACATCATAGATTCGCTCAATCAAATTGCTAAGATTATCTCTTACCACAACCAATTCCTCAGCAAGCCCAGGAATATTATCTTCTAAGTTATAATCTCGGTACTGATCTGGCTCAACACCAGTAATACGAATTAGTTTTCGATAGATTGCGTTCAAATCCAAAACCGCTTCCTGTACATCTCCAATGATATCGGAGAATTCCCCTAGAACCACTTCCATTCGAATGGTATGTTTTCCTTTATCTAGATAAAAGCCATAAGCTTCTCCCTCTTCATCTTGCAAAGTGAGCATATGCCAGTCACTTTTGTATTTAAAACCATAATCACTCATTTCCTCAAAAGGAACTTCACCATCAATGGTTATTTTTCTTGAAGTATAAATACCACGAACAAAATTCTGCCTTACATGAAGTGTAATATTGTAAAAACCAGATTCCGGCACTTCAAAATCCCACTCTAGCCATTGTCCAACAATTCTCCAATTGCTATTACTACCAATGGTATTATTTTTTAACTCCTTGGCACTATAAGGATAAACTGCAGGGGAAGATTTATCCTGAGATGGATATAACATCTGAGAGGATTTTCTATCGGCTTGTTCCGCATGAATGGTGATTAAATGTCCCGAGCTATCTTTGGCTCCTTGGGAATCCTGTTCCTCTTTCACTTCTTGATATCTTCTTATTTCTTCGGAATTATTTAAAATAATTTTTCTAAGGAGCATGGGTTCCCTTCTGGAATATAAGGTTATGGTATGAATTCCTGGGGTCAAATACACAGAAAGATGATCCGTTACATAACCCTCACTATCATACAAATAGCTGGTAATCCAAGAAGGAGCCTCCATCTGTTTTGGCTTCAAATCATTCCCTCGGTTATCCTGTTCCCACTCATTAATTGCATTAACCCAAATTCTAGGGAATTCAATTAAATCCAGCTGGCTATAGGGAAGTTCCCCATCAATAAAAATTCCTCTTTGTATCGAGGCACTATTTCCTTCCACAGGGTAGTAAAGCAGTGAGATATCATAGAGACCCTCTTCCTTAATATCCACCTCATATTCAATGAGTCCTTGCTCCTGGGTTAAAATCGAGATTCCTTCCATGCCCTGGAAATCTATATATTCTTTTACTTCCATATTTTCAACCCGAACATAATCCTTGGCTTCAATGACATATTCGGTGTCCGGTCTTAGGGAAGTATCAAACTTCATTAAATAATCTTTATAGTCAATTCCTTCAAAGGCAACCCTACTGAGTAAATTCTTAAATTCCTCATAGTTAACATCCGTCTTTGCCTTAACAGGATCTAACTTAATCAAACAAGTATTGCAGCAAAATGCAAGAATTAGAGCAATTGAGATCAATCGCTTCTTCCATTTCCCCCGACCCATATGGCCATCCCCCTCCTTAATTCATAGTGCATTGTCGTGCATATTTTTTTACATTTCAACTCCTTATGTGTGCATTGTAGCATAATTTTGCTTAATTGGCAATAGCTAGTTAAGTTAATTNTTATAAAATTTTAAGTCTTATTTACTATTTTATATATAATATGCTTAAAAGCTAAAATTTTGCCTTAATGCATTGATTTTACATAATAAAACGGTGCTATCCAGCGACAAGTTTTGCAACTTATCGTAGAATAGCACCGTATTCAAAAGATAAATATTTAAGTAATTAAATGTTAAATATATAAAATTTAAGTAAATAGTTTAAGTTAGAATTAATCTAAATAATTAATTATTTGAGGCTTCCGGCATCACTTTCATATTTTTTTGTGAGGACTGACGGAAAATTACTTCTACTCCGATATAAACAATTTCTTTGGGGAAGCTAGGATTTTGTAACCTCCACATCAATTGCTGAACCAGTCGTCTACCCAGCCTCTGGTTTCCAACACGAACCGTAGTTAAAATCGGTTCCGCCTGTGCCATACCCTCCACATTATCATATCCAGTCACAGCAACATCTTCGGGCACCGAAAGCCCCCTTTTCTTAAGACAACGAATGACATCCAAAGCGATATCATCATTGGCACAAACAATGGCTTCCGGCATATATGGAAACGTAGCAATTGCTGCATCCACTTCCTGTGTTTTATAGTATTTGTAATCTGTATGGCTGGTTACGANAATGGATGAATCCTGCTTTAAACCTGCCTCCTTCAAGGCCTCCACATATCCTAANTACCGGTCATAGATTGACCTACAATATGTAATATCACCGATAAAACCAATGCTTTCCAATCCCTGGGAGATTAAATCTCTAGTAACCTTTTTAACGCTATTCTTCCCTTCACAGATTATAACATCTCCATAACTAAGAAAACGTTCTACATCTCTTGGAGCATCTAAGAAAACAGTTGGTATATTCTGTTTCATAATCTGACTAATATATTCATCGGAGAAGACACTTAATATAAGCACTCCACTAACATCAGCCTGTAAGTCTAGTGGAAGTACCAAATTCTTCTCATCCTGTTCACTAATAAAATTAAACTGCAATTTACATCCATATTTATTAAGTTCATCAGAAATTCCCATAATGATGCTATTCCAAAAGACGGATATTTCCCTTCTTGTCAAAACAACAATAGTTTTGGTTTCATCTATTTTATTCCTCAATTTAAACTCATTGAGAACCACGGGAGATAGTTTCGAATATCCCATCTCGTATGCTTTCTCTATTACTAAATATCTGGTTTCATAGGCCACCGTGTCGCTATTGTTTAATGCTTTTGCCACTGTGTTTCTAGATAAATTTAATTCTCTGGCGACATCTTGTATGGTAACTTTTTTCATTTATGTTTCCTCCTAAAAGTAAATCTATATTAACTTCCTATGCTCGCTATTGTCCTATTAAAATTAATAGATCTTTTACTGGAAGTTTACTATAAATATGCCATTTTTTCAAGCATAAACTTTACTTTATTGTGCAAAAACAAAAACAATGCACAACTAGTTAAAATAATTTGAAGTATGGAGGTTTCCTTCAATTAATAAATCCTTTATCTTGCTTATAAAGGAAGATTATATTTGAAGTTTCAAATGCAAAAAGTTGCCCATAAAGATACGAAAGAATTCATATGTATCTATTTTGCTTCTTCTTTTTTTAATAGCTCTAAGTTTTTGCGTATCAGTTCACTTCTTTGTTTTACGCAGTCTACAGAGCGTAAAGGATCCGAGGGTGTTTGAAAGGTATAGTCCAACAAACGGTCGATCGTGGTTTCTGCCACATGAAGTCTGGTATCCGAGGATGCATAATAGATATATACGTTACCTTCCTCCGTTGCGATGGCGCCATTGGTAAATACCACATTGGACACGTCTCCCACTCGTTCTTCTCCCATGGGGGCAATATAATATCCAGAAGGTTCTGCAATCACTTTGCTTGGATCATTTAAATCTGTAGCAAAGACATAGATTACATAACGAAGTCCTGCTGCCGTGTTACGAACGCCGTGGGCAATATGAATCCAACCCTTCTCCGTCTTAATTGGAACCGCACCAGCTCCATTTTTGGCTTCCGTGATGGTATGATATTTTCTTCTGCTGGTAATAATCTCTTCATCGATTACCGGATTCTCAATATGATCACAAAAGCCAACACCAATACCACCGCCAGATCCCGTATCAATAAAACTATCCTGGGGTCTGGTATAGAACATGTATTTTCCATTCACAAATTCAGGATGAAGTACCACATTCCTCTGTTGGGGAGAACGCAAGGTCTTTAAATTGCTAAGACGTTCCCAATGTTTCAAATCTTTTGTCCTAACGATTCCTGCCTGTGCTACAGCAGCTGATAAATCCGGAATGTTTGGATCTTTACTTTCCGAACAAAATACTCCATAGATATAGCCATCCTCATGCTTTGTCAATCTCATATCATAGACATTGGTTTCTTCCTTGCAGGTATCTGGCAGCTCTAGTGGATAATCCCAGAAGCGGAATCCTTCCACAGGACTATCACTTTCTGCTACGGCAAAAAAGGACTTACGATCATAGCCCTCTACTCGGGCAACTAGATAGTATTTTCCATCTAACTCAATGGCACCGGAGTTAAATACTGCATTAACTCCCAACCGTTCCATAAAATATGGATTACTTTTCTCATCCAAATCATATTTCCAAAAGAGAGGAATATGCTCACTGGTTAAAACCGGATATACATAACGATGATAAAGACCATTGTAAACCCTACTTTTTTCATTTTTTCGTGAGATTATTTTTTGGTACTTTTCCAATTCCACATAATACTGGGGATGCATAGGCATTTCTCCTTTTCTTTATAAAATTTAGAATTCCACACTCCTAGTGATTACCTCAAAACACATTCTTCCATTATGATAAGGACATTTCCAGGGGCCAACAATTTCCTTGTCTTTCAATGGGATACCTTCTGGGGATAGCTCATGGAACCATTCCGAACCCTTGCGATGATCGATCATATATTTTTTGGTAAAATCCCAGATATTTGCTGCCGCCTCTAAATAATCCTTCCTACTGCTATCTTTTTGGTATCCATTCAAGAAGCCTAGGATGGCCTCTGCCTGTACCCACCAGACTTTTTTATCATCCAATTTTCCACATTCTTTCTCATTATTTAAAGATTTACCATCATAAGCTTCCTGATGGATATGATCCGTAAGATCCTTGGTGATTTTGGATATTTTTTTTGTGTATTCAGGGTCATCCAAAACTTCACATCCTCGGTCAAGGAGCCAAGCAGCTTCGATGTCATGCCCATAGGAATTTAAATCAATAAGAGAATTCATTTCATAATCAAAGAATACCTCCAACCTTCTTAGGTGGGGATTGTAAACCTTATTCGCAAAGATATCCAGAATCCATCTTAATTTTTCTCCGATATCCTTATTCTGATCCACCCGGAACAATTCCGTATAGGCCTCAAATATATGAAGTAGGGTATTCATAGTCCTACTAGCCATAACCCCATTTTCTGAAAGTTTTTCATTGGAGACTGGTTTGAATCTTCGATCATAAGCTTCTAGATAACCAATGTCATCCTTACAAACACCCTCTACCCGATCCACCAATTCATAGGCCAGCTTTAAGGCTTCTTCATCCCCCGAAGCTTTGTAATAGGAAGATAGAGCATAGATAGCGAAGGATTGATTATANGTATGTTTGCTATCATCCTCTGGCTTTCCATCATAACTTACGGACCAGTAACACCCACCATAGTCTTTATCAAGAAAAGCATTTTTCATAAACTCATAGGCATGCTTTGCATAAAGTAAGCTATCTTCATCATTCACTGTCATATATGCGTTAGAGAAAAACCACAAAATCCTACTGTTTAAAATGCATCCTTTTACAGCCTTTTTTTCCAAGTTCAAATCATAATCCATCCCACCATAAAATCCACCATGTCTGTCATCCTTTAAGTTCTTCCAAAAAGGTAGGATATCTTTGATTAGGTGCTGCTTAATCTCTTCTACTCGCATGTAATATAACCTCCAATCATTTTGATCATCCCATAAATATTCGATATTTCTATTTCTTTAGCATTAACACAGATAAGATTGCTATTCATAGATTTAGGCTTCCTTAAATGTGAGAGCTTATGATCTCCATGGTACCTTGCAATTGATAAGTCCCATATCCGGCGGGAAGAATAAAATGATCCCCTTTTTTTATTCTAATCCCATCAATCTCCCCTTCCCCCTCAAGGACACTCACATTAAGAAAAGAATACTTTTGTTCCAGTTTCTGAACTCCGTCAAGCTTGATACGATTAACCGTATAGAATTTACTTTGTATCAGTTCCTCGATTTCGCAAGCTTCATTTTTGTCTGTTTTACCTCTAACCCTAACATCCTTATGAGGACAACGGATTACATCGATGCTTTTGTCTATATGAAGTGGTCTTAGTTTTCCCTTATCCAGTCTGTCGTAATCATAAAGACGATAAGTAATATCACTACTTTGCTGGGTTTCTAAAATGACCGTTCCAGCCTTAATGGCATGAACCGTGCCCGGTTCGATTTGAAAGAAATCACCCTTTTGAATGGGTCTTACTCGTATCAGCTCATTCCAGCGTTTCTGTTCAATCATTTCTTTTAGTTCATCCTTGTCTTTTGCATTGTGTCCGATCACAATTTCCCCATCTTTATCACAGTCAAGGATATACCAACATTCCGTTTTTCCAAGGGAACCATTCTCATGGATTTTTGCATATTCGTCATCTGGATGTACTTGAATGCTAAGATCCGCCTTGGCATCAATTATTTTTACTAATAAGGGGAAAACCTCTCCCTCCAGATCTCCAAATAGTTCTCTATGGTTATCCCAGAGATAGCTTAGGGTTTTACCCTGAAAGTTTCCATTTTTAATGGTGCAATCCCCATTTTTGTGGGCACTAATTGCCCAACACTCTCCTGTGTTTTGACTGGGGATCTCATATCCAAATTGGCTGCTAAGTTTATTTCCTCCCCAAATCATGGTCTTAAAGACTGGTTCCAAAAATAATATTTCTTTCATTTACCTTCTCCTTATTTTGCACATTTTTAAAATCTTTTTCATAATAAGCGCCATAATTTTATTCTTGTTTTTATTTCCAATTTAAAAACAATTATACCAAATGAAAATAGTTTGGCAAGAAGGTAAAAAGGGGCTGTCGCACTAAATGTGCGGCGCCCTATTTACCTTAGTGATGTTTATCACATATTAAATTTACAAAAATAGCATGTGACTATCAATTCAACAGAGACACGTTCTCACTCGCTATACAATCGGCAAAAGGAAGCTGCCGCTTCATGATTTTTTATCGTTAAAGCGACAGCCCCACAACTTGGTTTCCGTATTATATTGGTTTTCGTCTTCTTCCTATGGGAACATACTCTACTCCTTCTTTGGTCATATCATCCATATCATAGATGTTTCTCCCATCAAATACATAGGGTGTTTTCATGAATTTTCGATAGACATCGGTTTTGATAGCCTTAATCTTTCCCCAATCGGTTAAAATAAAACATACATCCGCATCATTTAAAGCCACTTCAATGGTATTTACATAGCTAATGCTACCCTTTCCATGCTCCCCTTGGGGATATATTTTTTTAAAGTTATCCATTCCTATGGGATCATAGGCATAAACATTGGCACCATCTTTCAGGAGTTGGGCAATATTATCAATGGCTGGTGATCTTCTACAATCATCCGTTCCCGGTTTATAAGTAAGACCCAGTATGGCCACCTTTAAACCTTGAAAGTTAATTCTCAATTTTCTAGCTTTCCAATAAAGAGCCATTCTTTGCTCTTGATTCACTTCTTCCGCAGCCAATAAGGTTTTTAAGTTATAATCATTTTCCTGGGCTAGATGCAGAAGCATATTCTTATCTTTGATAAAACTATAACCCCCATAACCAATCCCTGCTTCTAAAAATATTCTTCCCACCCGTTCATCATAGGACATGGCATGAACAACATCAAGAATATCTGCATCTACTTTTTCACACAAATTAGCAATATCATTAAGATAGGAGATTTTCATTGCCAAGAAACCATTGGTGGCTAATTTAATCATCTCAGCCGTTCTTCTGGTCACTGCAATTACTGGTTGTTTGAAAGGCTGAAACACTTCCCTAAGTTTATCTTCTACCCACTTACTCTTGGTACCAATGACAATCTTTGTTGCTTTTAGGGTATCACGAATCGCTGAACCCTTAGCAAAAAAAGCAGGATTAGAGGCCACTTCAACTTTTATATCCTGGGGAAGGGCTGCCTTTATGTAATCATCCAGTTGATCTGCAGTTCCAACCGGAACCGTGGTTTTTAGGACAATGATACCGTCCTTTTCCAGATGGTTCACAATCTGACTTGCCACCGTATATAGATTCGTTAAATCCATGGATCCATCGGCATTTTCTTTAATTCCCACACCGATGAATATGACATCAGCATTACGGTAGGCATTTCCATAGTCCGAGGTAAATTTTAATCTTCCCGCTTCACGATTTTTTCTCATTAATCTTGCCAAGTCTGGTTCATATACTGGTGCATCCCCAAATCGAATCATTTGCAACATAGTCTCATCCAAGTCAACACAGATGACATTGTGTCCAACTTCTGCCAAACACACTCCTGTAACCAGGCCAAAATGTCCGCTTCCGGCTACCACAACATTGTACATTGCAACTTCCTCCTTTTCTTTCTTTGGTTTTTGCCTTGTGTTTTAGTTGTTGTGTCCTCTTTGATGTGTTATAATATTGTAAATAAATTCCATTTCAGTTCTATGAATGAGGTGATCTATATGAAGGAAAACAGTCGTATTTTAATAAAACTACTTTCCAAGGCAATTCGAAATCAAGAACCCGATTGGGATGAAATCACTGCTTTACTTGAAGCATCCCAGATCCATTGGCCGACTCTTTATGAGGAAGCTCTTGCCCACCAGGTACATACTCTGATTTATCCCATGGTTTCTAAATTAAAAAATATAAATCCTAGCTTGGCACCGGATCCAACACTTCTTTCTCAATGGAAGAAGGAAACCCAGACCGAAGCAATTCGACAAATCCAACAAGTTCAGATAATTAAGGAAATCTTAAAGGCATTTTACAAGGAGAAAATCCCAGCAATTGTATTAAAAGGATTGCTTCTTAGAGAGTATTATCCCAATCCGGATCTTCGTACCATGGGCGACGCAGACCTTTTAACTCACGCGCAAGATCGGTACCGGATCAAAAAAATACTGAAGCAATTTAATTTTATTGAAAATAAAGTAAGTAACAAACATATTTCCTATATCAATAAAAACCATCCTTTCATCATAGAAGTACATACCTGGCTTTCTGATAGCCATCCCGATGATTTCTCCATAGATTTTGAGGAAGCCTTATGGAAGGATACCATAAACATTTCTCTACTTGGTGCTCCAACCATGGCTCTTTCTGTGGATCATCATCTGTTGCATTTAATCATTCATATGAAGAACCACATTATATCCGCCGGTTTTGGACTTCGACAATTATGCGATTTCGTTGTGTTTATGGAAGCCAATGAAAAGGAGCTAAACTGGGACTATATCCTACGATGCTCCCAACAATTGCAGCTTAAAACCTTTATGATTTCCCTCTTTCTCCTTTGCAATCAGCTATTTGACTTAAAAATCCCAAGGCAAGTTACCATCCAAGAAGCCGACTCCAGTAAAACACTTAAGGATCAAAGATACATAGATCTATTTGTCCGTGATATTCTTGATTCGGGTGTCTATGGTCGACGTAATCCTGAGCGGCCAATGAGTAGCCTGCTAATTCGATATAGCAAGCCTGATCATCCCTCTGGTAGATTTGGTCGTGTTAAAAAAATGTTCCAGTTTTATTTTCCCTCATCTAAAAATCTAAGCAATCGCTATCCGTATGCAAAAAAGTACCCCTTTTTGCTGATATTTGCATGGTTTCATAGAGCCTTCACTAACCTTAGCCGGATAGGGAAATACAAGGTTTCTCCACAAGCAGAAAAACTCTCCCAAGAACGAGTAAAGTTACTTCAGTGGTTGCAAATTCAAAAGCACTAGCTAGACCTTGTCTTCGTATAGCCGTCCCTCTTCCAAACGCCATATCCTGCTACAATATTTTAAAATGGAGGGACGATGGGTTATGATGATACAAGTCAGCTCTGGCCAAAANCTNAAAATAGAATCTAACACTTTCTCTTCATTCTCTATGTCAAGGGCAGAGGTTGCTTCATCTAGAATTAAAATCGGACTATTGCGAAGCAAAGCCCTTGCAATAGCAATCCTCTGAGCCTGTCCTTCTGAAAGACCGTAACCTCCTTCTCCGATTACCGTGTCAATCCCTTCTGGTAGCTGTGAAACAAATTCCCAAGCCCCAGCTGCTTGTAGGGCTTTGACCTGTTCTTCTGGTGTCGAATCAGGATTACCTATGCTCATATTATAGGAAATTGTTCCAGAAAACAAGGACTTTCCTTGGGGAACATAGGATATCTTTGTACGTATGGAAGGCTCCAGGGGATGATAGCCATTATTGTAATCCAAATATGATATGTTTCCATGCTCCGGTTGAAACAATTGCATTAAAAGACGAATCAGGGTGGTCTTTCCTTCCCCTGATTTTCCGATGATACCCACTCTTTCTCCTTTTCTAATTTCCGTATTTATATTCTTAAGAATTGGCTTTCCTTTCTGATATTCAAAGTCTACTTCTTGTAAGCAAATTTCTTTCATATTAAAGTCGGTCATGGCCCTTACCGCCTCTTCCTTTTCCAGCATTTCTAATTCCATTAATCGTTCTGCACTGGCTGTAATGGATATCACCTGGGGTATGGTTCCAGATAATCCAAGAAAAGGGCTTTGGATTAAACCAATCAATTGTAAAAAGGCAGTTAAGGTACCAAAACCTAAATATCCCTTTAACAAGCGTAAAATACCGATGCCAAAAGCCAAAAGAAAACTAAAGCCCATTCCTCCAACTACCAATAGACCTGAAACCATGGCTGCCTTATTCCTACGAAGCATCCAGTGTTTTTTCTCTTCTTGCAATTTTATAAGTTCCTCTCCGCTTTGCTTTTCGTAACAGAAGGTTTTTAGAACTTCCATATTCACCAAACCTTCCTGTATAAAAGATCGATAAGAACTTTCTGCCTCCTGTGCTTTTTGATAAACATGAATAAATCTTCTGCCAAATATAGTACCAAGAACCAAAAGAACTGGGCCAACCGCAAAGGAAACCATGGCAAGAACCGGATCAAAAATCACTAGGGCAATAAAGGAAGCAACTAATGAAACTCCTAGGGAAATTATATCCGGTATAACTTTCATCACTCCAGTGACTACGGTAGCAATATCATTGGTCATGCGAGTTATAAGATCACCACTGTGATATTTTGAGTATTCTTCCCATTTTACCTTTGATAAATGTAAGAACAGTTGGTATCGAATCCGATTTGACATATTCTCTGTGGTATGTACCGAAATTACAGATGCTAGTCCCCTAAAAATCAGGTGTAAGAGGATCATACAAATTATTATAATACTATCCCTTATTACTCCATCCCATTGTTTTAAAACCGCTTTATCAATTAAATATTTAGAAACGATTGCTATAGCAACTCTACCAATCGAGGCAATCGTGCCCATAAGAATTATCAAAGTATTAGACAAAAGATAAGGCCGGACACATCCAGCCAACCACGAAACTAATTTCCATTGCTTCTTCATGTGTATTTTCTCCCTGTATGAACCGCTGATGATAATCTACGTAAATGGTAATAGGACTTAAATATAAGATCACGAAATGGGATTAAAAGCATCCACAGAATTGAAGCTAGTCTCCATAAGAAAGAAGAACAGAGGATAGAACGATCCTTCCTCCAAACTTTGGTTACTTTTGCTATTACCTGTTTTGGTTTGATAGGTCCTTCCCACCATTGCTGGGCATCACCATTCATATAAAAATATTTTCTATCTTTTTTAACAATTCGATGCAATACATATTCCCCATTATCTCTTCGAATTAGAACGATATCACCTCGTTTTAACTGGTCATAACTGCTTCGATACAACTCCACAGAATCTTTCTTATCCCGTAAGAACGGGTACATACTGCTACCAGTAACTGTAATACGTATTCTCATCCCCTCTTCCAGTAATTCCTCAATGACAGGTATCATTTTATTGACTGTTATTTGTCTTATTTCACCCATTGATATACCAACTCCACTGCTTCTTTATCCGGTCTACATCGTAACAAATAGATCGGAATTCTCATAATTAAAGTTTCCAAATGCTTTAGTGCGATCTCCATCAACTCAGGTTCAAAATAAGGAAGGAAACACCTAGGCATTAACCTAGATATGGCTTCCTTGTAGTCCAATCGTTGAATCTTATTCTCTTTCCCTTGTTCCAAAAGGATAATTGCCCTTAGGGGCTGATTACTATTCTTATATTTTTTAGAAGAACCATTCCAAGGGCTTCCATATACCTTGACCCCTTGGTCCCAAAGTCTTACCGCTGGGCGGTCAGCATTTAATATTTTAGCACCTTGATACTTTTCCCATAACTGAGCCTGGGTAGTTTTTCCCGTTCCAGAAGCTGCCGAAAAAAGAATCCCTTTTCCTTCCCATTCTATAGCAGCTGCATGAATCACCAATCCCGAATGTCTTAGAAGGGCATTTCGAAAAAGGATTTCACCCAAAGGCCCTGTAAGAGCGTATCGAATATCTTGCTCTTTCTGGTAGATCATCTGAGCCTTATTCCATTCTTGGTTTACCTTTAATTGATAAATCGCTTGCTTTTGAAATGTATCCCATAGATAAAAGGATATGTCCCCATCAGCCAGATTGGATTTGTAGTAGAATAAACTATTGTCCAATT
>JGI24707J26582_10000867_pt1 | contig 24219 bp, 22 predicted proteins | sample BioPla1DNA1_FD_26582 | JGI IMG/M metagenome (IMG submission 26582)
CTACTACTAATAAGCAAATTCAAGAGGTTTCCTTGGCTAACGAGAAGATGCCTCAGAAGTCAACCTATTTCTACCCTAAACTTATAACGGGACTGGTATTTAATAAGTTTCGATAAGTTTATTCTAAACAAGCCGTAACATTGAATACTTTTATAAGACAGCAAGCATATAAGTAATGCTTGCTGTCTTTCTTTACATCTATTCTCTTCAATCGCCCATATACTGAAAAGCAACAATGACTCCTCATATAAGGCAAATATTTAGTTTTTAGCTTCTAATCGTACTAAATATTATTAGCTTTAAAAAGGGTTTATTCTTCTAATAATCTCTTCGATTTCGTTGGTAAAGCCGGAAAGAGGCTTTCCTTTTTCTATATCAGAAGCCATGGTCTTGATACGGCTAAGAAGATCAGGGTCGGCGGTTACTACAACTTCGTTGATTCTATCATCTACCTTCTTAACACGTTTCTCAACACTATTCTTTATGGCGTCTGTTATCTCACCCTTATACTGTTTATCAAATTGTAGCCCAACTAGTGCAGTATTCCCAGTAATTACACAGCTGGCAGATTCTATATTCTTTTCTTTAGCAACAGCATTTGCAATTGACTCAGCTCTGTTTGCAACGGTGTTAGCGGTGTTTTGGTTTGTTCGTTTATCATCCATCCCTTGTTTAGTGTCGGGTCGAGTTGGGGTCCCAGGATCATTAGTTGGTCCGGGTATAGTAGTACGGGGAACTACCCTATTATTATCCGGCGTTGTTCTAGTAGTACCAGGCGTTGGGGTATTGGGCGGTGTCACTCTATTTGGCCCTGGAACTGTCCTAGTTTGCTCAGGCGTGGTATTGTCTGGACTCCTGTTGTCTGTAGTACAGCCTCCTACTGCAATGGCTCCTATTATAATAAGGCTCAGCAGTACCCATATTCGTTTTCTCAATGCATTTTACCTCCTTTTAATATATGCAAGATATAATTTAAAACCCTTAGTATAAAAAGCTAAGCATTAAATCCCAATTGTTCCCAACCATTATTTACTTTAGGATGCAATGCTTTTATAGTTTCTACATAACTTCAATTTTTTATTTAATGAAAATAATACATAAGGGTGTATAGAAGACTAAGATTGGTTATTTACGGAACAAAGTTGGGAATTTAAACCATTTTTGCTGAGTTTCAGAGGTCGTGTCACATATGTTTGACTTCTCTAGATTTCACTATTGACATAATTACACAGTATATAGTATAATTATTCAAAATTAATATAAAACAAACTATGAAGGGGAACAGTAGATTGTAGGCTTTTTCAGAGAGCTACCATTAGGTGAAAGGTAGTAAAGCTGAGGATTGAAGCTCTCCCTGGAGTTGCCAACCGAAATCAAATTGAATCAATTTGAAAGTAGGCTTGGACGGATGCCCACCGTAATCTTAGGGATAGGACATTATTAAGTGTCTTAAAAGAGGATGATGGTATAGGTGTATCTATACTATCATCAAACAGAGTGGTACCGCGGAAGACTATGCCTTTCGTCTCTAATTGTAGAGATGAAAGGCATTTTTGTTGTAGTATATATAAGGAAGGAGTAAATAATTATGTTTAACCTTACACTAGGACAATTATTGGATATACAGGCTGAAAGGTATCCCAATAGGGATGCTGTGGTGTATTATTTTGAAAAAGTAAGATGGACCTACTCTGAATTCCGGGATAGGGTCAATAAAACTGCCAAAGGTCTGCTGAAAATGGGAATTCAAGAAGGGGATCATGTAGCCATATGGGCTACTAATGTGCCTGAGTGGATACTGTTCCAGTTTGCTACCGCTCGAATAGGGGCAGTTATGGTTACTGTTAATACCAATTATAAGGTGTTTGAATTGGAATATCTACTTAGACAATCCGATAGTACCACTTTAGTCATGAGCAAAGGCTTCAAAGACTCGGATTATGTGGATCATATAAACCAGCTTTGTCCCACTCTAAAGGGTTCACAAGCTGGCAAATTGAATAATCCTAGGCTTCCATTTTTAAAAAATATTATTTTTATTGGTGAAGAAAAATATCCAGGTATGTACAACTGGGAAGACCTATATGAAATGGGCAAAGATATTTCTGATGATGAGTTGATACAAAGGGAGTCTCGTTTAGATCCGCATCAAGTAATCAATATGCAATACACATCTGGTACTACTGGCTTTCCCAAGGGTGTAATGTTGACTCACCATAATATAACAAATAACGGGGCAGGTATTGCTGATTGCATGAAACTAACCCATGAAGATCGTCTATGCATTCCTGTTCCATTATTCCACTGTTTTGGCTGTGTTTTAGGGGTTATGGCATGTGTCAGTAAGGGGGCTGCAATGGTTTTTTTAGAATCCTTTAATCCTATTAAGGTCATGGAATCAGTACATAATGAAAGATGTACCGGATTGCATGGAGTACCTACAATGTTTATTGCCATATTAGAACACCCTGATTTTGAAAAATATGATTTTTCCAGTCTTCGTACTGGGATCATGGCTGGTTCTCCTTGTCCTGTAAAGGTAATGGAAGAGGTTATTGATAAGATGAATATGCAGGAGATTACTATTGCATATGGACAAACAGAATCATCTCCAGTTATAACCCAAACCCGGACCGATGATCCATTGGAGTTTAGGGTGTCTACGGTGGGTCGTCCTCTTCCCAATGTTGAGGTCCGAATTGTAGATCCTGAAACTGGTGAGGATGTACCCTTTGGGGTTCAGGGGGAATTGGTGACAAGAGGATATGGTATTATGAAAGGTTACTACAAGATGGAGGAGGCTACTAGGGCTGCAATCGATGAGAATGGGTGGCTTCATACCGGTGATCTAGCTACTATGGATGAAAAAGGATATTGTAAAATAACTGGAAGGTTAAAGGACATGATTATACGGGGTGGGGAGAACATTTATCCTAGAGAGATAGAGGAGTTTTTGTATACCCATCCAGCCGTAAAGGATGTACAGGTAATTGGGGTACCAGACAAAAAATACGGCGAAGAGGTAATGGCATATTTAATATTAAAGAATAATCTAGATAAAATACCAAGTGAAGAAGATATTATCCAATTTGTCAAGAAGGGGCTCTCCAGATTCAAAGCACCTAGATATGTTAGATTTTTAGATGCCTATCCTATGACAGCGAGTGGGAAAATTCAAAAATATAGACTAAGGGATATGGCAATAGAGGAGCTGGGTTTAGAGGATATTGCAAATATAGAAACTGCCTAAAAAAACAGTCTTTTCTATGATATAATATATATAATGTAATTATTCTTATTTTAGATCGGAACCTTATAGGAGGAAGTCCATGAATAGTATAAATGATTCATTGGAGTCTAACCCTATTATTGGAGCCTTACCCCATATGGTACTGCCAGATCCTGAAGAACAAGAAAAGATAGAGGTGTTCTTTTTATTGTCGGGCAACATAATGGAAATACAAAATAGGGTTGCTTTATTAAAAGACATAGGGAAAAAAGTATTTGTACATGCCGATTTGATCGATGGGTTGGCTAAGGATGCAACCGCCATTGATTATATACAAAAACACATAAAGCCTGACGGCATTTTATCTACCCGAAGCCATTTGGTACGCTATGGGAAGGAGATTGGACTCTTAACCGTTCAACGAATCTTTATGATTGATTCTTTATCCTTTGAGAGTGGCATAAAGATGGTAGACAACTATAAACCTGATTTTGTTGAGGTTATGCCAGGAATAATACCAAGAGCCATATCTGAACTCAAGGAGAAAATCGCACCACCTATAATAGCAGGTGGTATGATAACACAGAAAAGTGATGTAATACAGGCCTTAAAAGCAGGTGCTATTGCTGTTTCTACAAGCAAACGAGAGCTATGGAGTTTAGACTAATATAATAATTCTACAAATTAAAGGAGAGGGCGAGGTATATGGGGGATAAGTATGTAGTTGCACTTGATCAGGGAACTACCAGCTGTAGGACTATTATTTTTGACAAGTTTGGTAGGGTCATAGGGCAAGAGTCCAGGGAGTTTGCTCAGATATACCCAAAGCCGGGATGGGTGGAACATAATGCCGAAGAGGTATGGCAGTGTCAGCTATCCACATTGAAGGATGTTTTAACAAATAATTATATCGAACCTAGCCAAATTGCCTCTATAGGAATTACCAACCAGAGGGAAACCCTGGTAGTTTGGAATCGACATACTGGAAAGCCAATATATAACGCTATAGTGTGGCAGTGTAGAAGAACTGCTAATGTGTGTGATGAATTAAAAGAGAAAGGGCTCCATGATCTTATCCATCAAAAAACCGGCCTTGTGGTGGATGCATATTTTTCAGCTACCAAATTGTTTTGGATTTTAAATCAGATACCAGGGGCTAGAGCTATGGCAGTAGAAGGAGATCTACTAGCGGGCACTATGGACACTTGGCTCATATGGAATTTTACTGCCGGAAGAGTCCATGCCACTGACTACACAAATGCTTCTAGAACCATGCTTTTTAATATCAATGAACTGTGCTGGGACGAGGAGCTAATGGAGATATTTGAAATTCCTTTTAGAATGCTGCCAGAGGTCAAGGATAGTAGCGGATATTTTGGTAGTCTTGATAAAGCCATCTTAGGAGAAGAGATTCCTATAACAGGAGTAGCTGGTGATCAACATTCTGCCCTATTTGGTCAAGCTTGTTTTGAAGAGGGAATGGTTAAGAATACCTATGGTACTGGATGTTTTATTTTAATGAATACAGGTCAAGAACCTAAGATTTCCAACCATAACCTTCTTACCACCATAGCTTGGTGTATGGGAGGCAAGGTAGAATACGCTCTCGAGGGAAGTGTGTTCTCCACGGGAGCTACAGTGCAATGGCTTCGGGATGAATTACAGATAATCAAGAGTGCGGATGAAACAGAAACCCTGGCCATGTCCGTAGAGGACACCAATGGGATCTATATGGTTCCTGCCTTTGTAGGGCTAGGTGCCCCCTACTGGGATCCCTATGCTAGAGGGGCTATTTTAGGCTTAACTCGCGGAGCAAATAAAAAGCATTTAGTAAGAGCTGTGCTAGAATCAATAGCTTATCAGTCAATGGATATTTTGGAATTAATGGAGAAAGACTCCGGTATTACTATCCCCCAACTAAGGGTGGACGGTGGTGCTTCGTCTAATAATTTCCTTATGCAATTCCAGGCAGATATTTTAGGTGTGCCCGTAATCAGACCGGAAATTACTGAAACCACAGCTCGTGGGGCTGCGTTTTTGGCAGGCTTAGAGGTAGGGATGTGGAGTAGCAGAAGTGATATAGAAGGGGTATGGGAGCAGGAGCGTGAATTCATACCTAAAATGGACAGAAGAATTAGGAATGAGAAATATAGACTTTGGAAGAAAGCAGTATATAGATCAAGGAATTGGGTGGAAATCTAGAATTACTTTACTTCTTCAAGGATATCGATCAGGATATCACCCTTAAGTTTGACCAAAGGTCTATTCTTTTCATGCACTGATCTGGAAAAACTATCTATAGCTTCTTGGACTTTTTGATTAACATCCTGGTCAGGCTTTTCCATTCGCGATTTTGCAGTTTCCCAAGCTTGCTTTATAGCTTCCAGTGATTCACTAGTCTGTAACCAATGGTCATTTTGACTGTCTATTATTATCTTACGGATATAGTATTTCATATCTTTTATATTTGGGGGAGCCTGATGCTTATAGAGATCTAAAAATCTCGGATAGTATTTATATAAATCATTGGATGCATTTAATAAAGACTCCTCCTGTCTTTCCATAACCTTGGTAGTTAAAAGATCCAATTGATGACCATAATCTTTAATAAGGTCATTAGAGGCTCCATCTTTTCTAGCTACGCTTATATAGTTACTCCAAGAACTCTGAAGTTTTTCTGCATTTTGTATCATTTTATCCCAATCTATTTTACCAGGTGTATCCTTACTATCATCTGATTTTTGATCTTGTTCTTTACTTTGTTCTTTATCTTGAGATTCTTGATTATTCCCTTGCTCATCTTCTTGGGACTTTTGTCCATTGGATTTCTCTTCTTGCTTTTCTTGGCTTTGCTCATTTCCTTGACTTTGTTCATTTCCCTGATCTGTTTTTTCTTTTTCCGGCGCTTCCTGTGCTGTTTTTGCCCGCTGATCTACAACCTTTTGAATATCCTTTATCATGTTTTCGGTTGTATTTTCCAATGCTTCCAGGGTTTTAGGAGGAGATTTCTTTTGTTTTTCGGTCTGGTTTGATTCGGATTGGTTTTCATTTGAACTTTTAAATATATTACCGCAGCTTGTATTAAAGGGGATCAATAGGGCTATTAATAGAATAGCAAGTATGGTTTTTTTCTTATAGATATTCATCATATCATGCACCTCAAAGATTAATGTTATCTACAAGTTAGTATTTACATAAAGTCTGGATAAATACCCTCTATATTCGTTAAGCTCTTTTGATTGGTGTACGCCACATGATGGATGTAATACCACTTGCATATTGTTTTACTTAGGTATATTATTTTTGATAGAGACTTTGTAGTGACTTTAATAGCGGCCTGAAAAAGACCTGCACAGTTTTACTCATTGAGCTAGTTGATCATCTTGAATCATAGGGTTATGTAATGCTTTTGTTATAGTATTTTAATACCCTTGTTTAATAAAAGTACTATACTTGTGCTAGTATACTAAATATAGCAGAAATTATAAAGGAATTTACAGGAATTAAACCAGTAATAGGAGCTGATTATCTATGTCTGTAAACCAAAAGATCAAAGTAGAAGTTGATGGACGTGTATATGAAACGGAAAAGGGAATTACTGTAGAGAGGCTAATTGAGAACTTTGAACTTACGAGCTCAAGTCAAATTGTGGCCGCTAAGGTAAATAACAGAATACAAGAGCTTACCTATAGCTTAAATGATGATTGCAGAGTAGAATTTGTAGATTTGTTATCGAGTGATGGGATTAGAATATATATAAGGGGATTGACCTTTATATTTATACGTGCTTGTCGAGAACTATTTCCAAAATGTAGCGTTTCTATAGAGCATTCCATGAGCAAGGGCCTTTATTGTGAGATTTACGGTGATTTTACTTTAACGCCTAGTAAAGTCAAAAGAATCGAAAAGCGTATGAGGGAAATAGTTGAGCTCAAAGAACCCTTTGAACGGTATAAGGTCTCCATAGAGGAAGCCAAGGCAATCTTTGAGGGAATGGAATTCTATGACAAGTTGGAGATTTTGGAATACCGTCCTGAAAAGACCGTTAATCTCTATCGTTGCGGTTGGATGACGGATTATCTTTATGGCTACATGGTTCCTAATACCGGTTATCTAGATAGCTTTAGCTTGATGTTTTACTTACCAGGCGTAATCTTAAGACATCCAACTATTGAGGCTAAGGGAAGAATACCGGAATTTGAAGACAGCCCTAACCTTTATAAAGTTTTTCGTGATGCTGAGAAATGGAGTAAAAGCATACATGTGGAAAATGTTGCCCAATTGAATAAAACTATTCAAGAGGGTAGAGGTGGGGACTTAATAAGGATATGCGAGGCCCACCAGGAAAATCAGATTAGGGATATAGCGAATGAAATTAATGCTCATGCAGACAGGATTAAACTAATATTGATTGCCGGACCTTCATCATCGGGNAAAACTACTTTGGCCCAGAGACTAAGAGTCCAATTGATGGTAAATGGATTTAATCCAGTACCCATTTCCTTGGATGACTATTTCTACAACCGGGAGGATATACCTGTGGATGAAAATGGAGAGCGGGATCTAGAATCCATAGATATTATTGATATTGAACTATTTAATGAACAGATGACTGCCTTAATCCAAGGGGAAGAGGTGGAAATCCCTAGATATAACTTTCAAACAGGACAGAGAGAGTATCGCGGGAATAAGGTTAAATTAAAATCAGATCAGTTAATTATTGTTGAAGGGATTCATGCTCTAAATGAAAAGTTATCAGCCATGATTCCCAAGAGCAACAAATATAAAATATATATAAGTGCATTGACCCAACTAAATATTGATCACCATAATCGAATACCAACCACGGATACCCGTCTTATTAGAAGAATGATAAGGGACCATCAATTTCGAGGGTCTTCTATAGAGGAAACCCTCAACTTATGGCCAAACGTGCGTAGGGGAGAAGAAAAAAATATATTCCCCTTTCAGGAAGAGGCTGATGTAATGCTAAACACGGCACTAATCTATGAGTTAGCGGTGCTTAAGCCCTACATATTGCCATTGCTAGAGGAGTTTGATGAGAATAGTCCATATTATATAGAGGTCAATCGGCTCAAAAAGTTTATGAAGTATTTTGTAGAATTAGAAGAAGATGACATCCCTAATAATTCCATATTGAGGGAATTTATCGGAGGAAGTTGCTTTTAAAATACTTCTAAAATACATTTAACTACCATAAAGGGGAATTTTATAATGAATAGAAAAAGTTATAGGATAAAAAATCTAATTTCATTNCTACTAGTAATTTTATTGCTTATTACAGGATGTGGGCAAATTTTTGACAGATTTACTCAGCCTGAAGAGGAGCCACCTGACCTAAGCAGTAGGGTGGAGAATCCTACTACTGAAGAACCTAGTATAGAAGAGCAAGTACCAGATGTTGAGGAAGAGGAGCCACCACAATCGCCTCCAGAAGATGAAAAACCTACTGGTAAGACCAGTGTGAAGGTCAGTGTAGTGGGTGACATCATGGTACATATGCACCAGTTAAAGGCAGCTAGGCAAGCTGACGAAAGCTATGATTTTACAGGAGTATTTGAGGACATAAGACCCTATTTAGAAGAGGCCGATCTTGCCATAGGCAATTTGGAGACTACCATAAGCACAGATGAGATTGGCTATACGGCATATCCAAGATTTAGAAGCCCTGAATCCCTAATTAGTGCATTAAAGGGGGCTGGCATTGATGTCTTGACCACAGCCAACAATCACAGTCTAGATGGGGTAGAATTNGGTGTAGAAAACACCTTAGATAAAATAGATGAGTACGGCTTGCTCCATACTGGTACAGCCCGTTCGTCTGAAGAGCGGGATAGGATTTTGATGATAGAAAGAAATGATATTAGGATAGCTATACTGGCATATACTTATGGTACTAATGGAATGGAGGCTGCGGTTGATCAAGACAAACTTTCCTATATGGTCAACTATCTAAATGATATTAATAGAATAGAAGATGATGTCCAACGTGCAAAGGATGAAGGTGCAGAATTTATCATTGCATGTACCCATTGGGGTGATGAGTATGTTAGGAACCCCAATCAATCACAGAAGGATATGGCTGACAAGTTATTCGCTATGGGAGTAGATGTTATTTTCGGAAGTCACCCTCATGTAATTCAGCCAACAGAAAGAAAAACTATTGTTACCCACGAGGGTCAAGAAAAAGATGTCTTTGTAATATATTCCCTAGGGAATATTGTATCTAACCAGCGAGACCCTTATAGAGACAGCGGGCTGATCCTGAACGTCGAGCTTGTCAAGGACTATGACAATGAAACTACTCAACTAGGAGAAATAGATTATATTCCGACTTGGGTATATAGATATACAGAAAATGATAGACTGCATTACCGAATTTTACCTGTTAAAGACTTTATGAATGACGACTTTGATTCCGCAACCAATGCAAGGATTAAGGAAGTATGGAATGAAACCACAACTCATTTAAATGATGAACATATTAAGGCTAGGGAATGAAATCCCTAGCCTTTGCTTTAACTTTACCTAAGAGATGGCATAGCACGCCTAGAATACTTTAGAATCATCTTTACCAAAGTTACATGAATGGGTACTAGGAAAACTCTTGAAAGAAGATTAGATGGTAAGAAAGCAATAAATGCTTTGCCGGTAATCATGCTTAGCCATAGAGGTGTAAGCATAATAGATGTTATTGCCTCAGCTATTGCTATAATTAAAAACAATCTCAACCAGCTTTTGTTTTCATTATAGTAACTGGCAAGCAAACCAGGAATCAGGCCGGATAAGGCACCGTTTAGAGCAAAACCAGGGAAATATGGGCCTAAAGGCTTAACTAAATACCCGAGAGTATCAGCTAGTATACCTGTGATGGCCCCATATATAGGACCTAAAAGTATGCCACTTATATAAATAGGCACGGGACCGAAGCTGATTCTAAGAACTGACAATCCCCCAATTATCATATCACCAGCAAAAAAACGGGATAAGATAATACTTATAGCTACAAACAATCCTGCCAATGAAACTTTGCTTATTTTACTAATCAAAAAAAGCACCTCCTTCCTCTTTGAATGGCAAAGAGAGCCACAACAAAGAGAGAATAATGCTTTGAGTAAATACCTTTGTATGTGGCAGCGGACGCGACATTGTATCGCGGAGTATCTCCTTCGTTTAGGGGCAACTTCCCATCCCCTAACACTTAACGCACAATGCCTACTCTGCACATTCATTCAGAATCATCTATGGTGAGACCTAGGATTTAAAAGACCCTCCATAGTAATATAGATTATAGCAAAAGCTGATCATTAAAGCAAACTATATATATAATTAAGTAATGTCTATTTAATGAAATATCTATAACTAATTATTTGCCCAAATCCTTCCAATGCTCATAGGCCTCATTTAATTCTATTAAAGCGCTAGATTTATCCTTAGCTCTTATAGCACCACGTAATCTAGCTAAGTTTATAGTAAAGGCATTAATTTCATTTCTTTCGGAGCTGAATTGAACTNTCACAACGATTTTTTGCCATATTTCTTCTAGTTTCTTAGTTTCTTTACTAACTTCTTGCCATTCTTCCTTATTTATATATCCTTCAATTACTTGAATTTGGTCTGGAATGTTATTATTTTCTACTAGTGATTTTTTTAGATGGTTGCCACTTAACATGATCAAAATAAATAGGATCAGTGTTAATATAGGAATAGCTATAACTAAAAATTTTCGCATTTGATACCTCCTAGTATGGCCCTTTATAGTCGCCAATATCAGTAACCTTTGTAATCTGGTCGTCATATTTGTCAATATATAAATCTCCTGCCGGATTAAGGGTTGCTAGAAAGACCTCCGATATATCTCCAATTTTTTGCTTTCTTAGTTGATCCATTAACCATGTTCGATTTTTGTTGAGCTGCCTTAAATTCTCTTCAATGATTATTCCATCATAAATCAGCTCCGTGCTTATACCACTCGGGGGCACTTGTATATTCATATCCTTATTGATCACAGTTTGGTATTCTGGCTTTTTTAATATGGATATCTGTCCATTAGGTTCTATAATGGCAAAATCCACCTCCCTAACATCAAAGACACCTTGATTTCTAAGAAGGGCTAATATATCAGATACTCTGTATTTTAGGCTTTTTAAGGCCCTTTCCATAATCTTGCCGTTCATTATAACAATGGTTGGTTCACCCTCCAAATACTTAGCCGCATATCTCCATCTTATAGTAATAAGCTCCATTAGATAGCCCAAAATTGCCCAGGTTAAAAGTCCCACCCAGTGGGGCCATGCCCTACTAGCTAGATCTGTAGTCAAAGTAGCTGCAATAGAGCCTATAGAGATTCCTAGAACATAGTCGAAAAAAGTGAGCTGGCTAATTTGTTCCTTTCCTATGATTCTGGTAAAGATAAGCAAGGAGAAAAAACCTATAATAGATCTAACAAATACAACCAGGCCTTCATTCAAAGATACCGCCTCCAATAGCTATAGTCTTCTAAACTATAGTCTTTATCAAAGTTCAAGCTTTATTCAAGGAGCAAGCTTAAAACATAATTGCCGTTTTGATACATTTCTGATACATTTGTATTGGATAATAGTATCAAAAGGATATCGGATGGTATTAGAAGCTGTCTTTATTGTGGAGGGAATTGCTATGATAAAAGTACTGGTGGTAGAAGATGAGATCGCTATTGCTGAACTTATACAGTTGAGTCTCATGGATAAAGGTTATGATTGTGTCTGTGTACATGATGGGAAAAAGGCAGCGGATATGATAGAGCTAAATAATTATGATCTTATTTTATTGGATATAATGCTACCTAAAATAGATGGGTATGAGTTACTGGAATACATCCGGCCAATGAATATACCGGTTATCTTTATAACAGCCAAGGGAGACCTTAATGATAGAGTAAAAGGATTAAAACTCGGTGCAGATGACTATATCACCAAGCCTTTTGAAATAGTTGAATTATTAGCAAGAGTAGAAGCTGTTCTACGCCGTTATAATAAAATGAATAGGATTGTTCGAATTGAGGATGTTGAAGTTAATATAGAATCTAGAGTGGTAACAAAGAACAGCTCCATTATTGATCTTACTCCCAAAGAATTTGAATTATTGGTACTCTTGGTGGAAAACCCAAACATTGCTCTCTTTAGGGAGACTATTTTTGAAAAGATATGGGAATCCACTTTTATGGGAGAAACCCGTACCCTTGACCTACATATACAGAGATTGCGGAAGAAGTTAAACTGGGAAGACAAGATAAAAACCGTATATAAGATTGGATACAGACTGGAAGTGTAGACTATGAAATTTTCAGCTAAAGTTTTTATGTGCACAATAATAATTATTGCTGTATCCTTCTCCATTGGAGCATATCTGCTCATATCTGGCAACTTTAATTCAGCTTTGGAAAGAGAAATAAGGAGAGGGCTAGAAGAGTATCAACTATTAAGGTTTGCTTATGAATCCGGAGTTCTCAGCAGGGAACTACAAGGTGATCTTTTAACAGAGCAAATGCTTAAAGATGTAGCTAGGCAGGTGGCTAGTGATGTTGGCTCTATCCAAGAGATGGTTAGGATATATGGGGACAGCTTAGAAGGGATATATTCAACTTTAGATTTTCAACAAAGAGATTTATCCTTAATTCAATCTCTACCTCAGGGTAGTAGAAAATACATTATAGAAAAGATTGATGACAGGGTTTATATGACAGTTGCAGGGCACATTGATTTGGACATAGCTTCCGTATTTTTGTGTAGTTCTCGTGATATAAGCGAGGTTTTTGGAGAAAGGGATAGACAGATAGACAGCTTTGTCTTTCTTGGATCTTTGATTATGGGAATTAGCTCTATAATAATGCTTATAATATCCATACTATTGACCCGCCCAATAAAAAAACTAAAGGCGACTAGCATAGAAATAGCAAGTGGTCATTTTAGCCGCCGTGTATTCATAGGCTCCGGAGATGAAATTGGAGAACTAGCAGCAAGCTTTAATAAAATGGCTGATTCCATCGAAGAAAAGGTAATTGAACTGGAGAAGGTTGCTCGACAAAAGGAGGAGTTTATGGCCAGCTTTTCCCATGAAATAAAAACTCCCTTAACATCAATAATTGGCTATGCTGATATGTTAAGGTCTAAGGAGTTGAGTGGGGATATTACTTTTAAAGCAGCCTCCCATATATTCAAGGAAGGAAAGCGTCTAGAAGCCCTTTCTTCTAAGATTATGGAATTATTACTGCTTGAGAGACAAGCATTTAAGATGGAAAAAATGAGTACCAAAGCCTTGATGGAAGAAATAGAGGAGATTATAAATCCACTCCTTTATGAAAGCAGTATTGGCTTGAAAGTGTCAGTTGATAAGCAATTTATACTTGTTGAACCTGATCTTATAAAAACCCTGCTAATTAACTTAATTGATAATGCAAGAAAAGCCTCAAATCCTGGTCAAGCCATTGAAATTATGGGGCAAAGATTAGGACAGAACAAGTACCTTTTCTCCATTAAGGACTATGGGAAGGGAATTCCAGAGGATGAATTAGATAAGATTACGCAGGCATTTTACATGGTTGATAAATCAAGGGCTAGAATCCAACAGGGTGCCGGTCTAGGTTTGGCATTATCTAGCAGGATTGCAGAGATCCATGGGACAAATCTAAGCTTCCAAAGTCAAATTGGAAAGGGTACAAAGGTAACTTTAGAATTTAAGTTAGCAGATAAAGCGAGGGTAGATATGGATGAATAACAGGGTACTAATCTATGTAGCTGCTATGCTAGCTGTTGCGCTTATTGTAGGATTGAGCATTATATTGCCCAAAGAATTGTTATACCGGCAGGAAAACAATATACTAGGAAAGATAGTGTCAATTGAAGAAAACCCTACATCTAGCACTAGAGAACAAAGAACAGATGAAGAGACAGATAGCATTGAGGAATTGCACCGAAAAATAAGCCTATTAACGGGCGGATATGTAGAGGAAGGCATGCCCAGGGAAGAGCTAAATGAAAACATAATGACTATGAGACAGGCAGTTTTAAGTGGAGAAAGACAATTAGCACGACTAGTAGCCTTAGGGGCATTACCTGATGAGGTGCTGGATTATGCAAACTATAACTTAATTGCATATCCTGTTGTAAGGCAAAACTTTCAAAACAGGTTAACATATTCCTTTTGGACCATTCATTATATACCAAGCCATGCCAGGGGAGATTTAAGGGGAGAATTCTCTCTTATAGTTGATGGGAAAAATGGAAAAATCTATTCAGTTCAATGGCCATCTAGTAAGGAAGAACAAAGGATTAATACAATGGCCATGGGAAAGGCCTTTGCAGAATATCTCAACATTGAAGTAAGCTCTGAAACAGTCGAGAGAGATGATCGCTATTGTGTACTTTTTTCTGCAGACGGTAGGTTTGTTATTGTAGTAGAGCTATGGGAGTTTTATGGATCTATCTCTATTGAGTCTTTGTATGACCCAATAGTGCCAATAGGAGGAGCCCATAGATGATGTAGAAATTATACAAAAATATTACAGAATAGATAAGAAGTAAATACAAGTTAGATACATAAACCTTTTACAATAATAGAAAGTAAAGGGTTTGTTTTTATCTATATGAAATAAAACCTAGAAATATTATGAAAAGGGAAAAAACATAATATGCTTGACTTTTGTAAAGGAGCCCGGATAACTTGGAGAAACTATGGTGTGAAATAGATCTTAAATCAATGGAAGATAACCTAGAACTGATTAGGAAGAATACTAGCAAAAGAGTTTTAGCCGTGGTTAAATGTAATGCTTATGGTTTAGGCATTGAAGAGATTACTTCTTTTTTAGATAAAAAGGTAGACGGATTTGTTGTGAGTGATTTAGACGAAGCAGAAAAAGTCTGTTCCAGTAAACCTGTATTAATTTTACTCCCCAAAATAGACTATGAGGATTTACATCGTATAAAGGACAATTTCATTTTGACTATAGACAATATAGAAATGCTAAAAAAGCTAAAAAATCGTCCCTATACTGTCCATATTTTTGTAGATAGTGGTATGCATAGATTTGGGATAAGGGCACAAGAGTTAGATGAGATGATTCGAAAGATCAAAGGGGATTATACCAATATAACTATAGATGGGATATATACCCATCTAAACCACCCGCGAGATAGTAAATATACTCGTAAACAAATCCAAACCTTTAGACAGTGTGTAGAAAAACATGTAAACCAAATACCCTGCATTCATCTACTCAATTCCAGAGGCTATTTAAAGTATAAGGATGTTGACTTCGACAACCATATACGGATTGGAAACTTACTATATGGATATTGTGGTACTAGACATGGTTTTAAAAAGGTATTCTCTTATAAGGCTAGATTAGTATCTAGAACAAAGGTTGGGAAAAATAAATATGTAGGATATGGGAACCGCTATAAAACCAAAAAGGAAACTTATGTTGGTGTAGTTGGCGTAGGTTATATACATGGCTTTAACAGTACTAGAAATGTAAAATCAGGCTTGCTTCATAACTTAGTTCGCTATATACATCAGGCCATAAAAAGAGAAGCTCTAATATACTTAGACGGGAAACCTGTAGATATGCTGGGAGGAAGCAGTATGAACTTTACTCAGATTGACCTGGATGGATTAGAGGTAGACCAAGATTCAATTTTTGATATTAAGCTGTCTTCCATTTTGGCAGATGGGATGATTCCTAAAGAATATAAATACTAAGTTTAAAAGCTATTGATGACTTTGCTGGTTAAATCCATATTCTTATCTATGTTGACCCCTCACTCCATTCTTCTTTCAAGCCTCCAACTTTCTATTTAGGACTTACTATGGAAATAGATAAGGAGTATGTTGTATAATATAAAGCAAGAAAGAAGATTTTACTAATGAAGACATCTTATCAATATTGGAGGGGGATATTAAATGGTAATAACAAAAAGAAATTTTGGAAAAATGGAAGATGGTAGAGATGTAGACATCTTTAAGCTCACAAACGCAAAGGGATTAGAAGTGGAGATAATAAATTATGGAGCTATAGTAGTTTCCATTTCTGTACCAGACAGCAAAGGAGAATTTAAAGATGTTGCCCTAGGTTTTGATGACCTGGATAGCTATTTGCATAGAAATATGTTTTTTGGAGCAGTGGTGGGTAGGCATGCAAATAGAATAGGAGACGGGGTATTTGAATTAAATGAAGTTAAATACCAACTAGCAAAGAATGATGGGCCAAACCATCTACATGGCGGGACTGTGGGATTTGATAAGGTACTTTGGGATGGAGAAATAATCAAAAAAGAAGGCAGAGACTGTCTACAACTATCCTATCTTAGCAAAGACGGTGAGGAAAACTATCCGGGTAACTTAGAGGTAAAAGTTCTATATTCCCTATCAGAGGAAAATGAACTTATAATAGAATATAATGCTGTATCAGATAAAGACACCGTTGTCAACCTCAGCAACCATTCGTATTTTAATCTATTAGGCCATGATGCAGGAGATATTAACTGCCATGAGCTTAAACTCTATGCTGACAGCTTTACTGCGGTTGATGAAAATTGCTTAACTACTGGTGAAATCTTGGATGTGAAAGGAACACCCTTTGATTTCACTGTGTTAACCCCTATTGGACCTGGCCTTGATAGCCAGCACGAGCAAATACTTAATGGTGGTGGCTATGATCATAATTGGGTATTGAATAACCAAGAAGGAAAACTAGAAAAGGCGGCTGAACTTTATGAGCCAACTAGTGGTAGATTTATGGAGGTATATACTACAAAGCCGGGAATTCAGTTCTATTCAGGTAATTTTCTAGACGGTTTGGAGAATTGCAAAGATGGAGCTGTTTATAACAAGAGGAGCGGTTTATGTCTTGAGACCCAATTCTTCCCCAATGCAATGGAGCATAAACACTTTCCTTCTCCCATATTAAAGGCAGGAGAGGAATACAATCACACAACCATTTACAAGTTTTCCGTAAAGAAATAATAAGTATGGGAGCCTAGTTGGACTATAGTTTCATCTGGGCTCTTTATACATTTTTTGATTCCATAAAGCGGGAGAGGGTATTATGAAAAAATTTGACGGGAAAGTATGTGTAGTTACAGGGGGCGCTCTGGGGATTGGCAGATGTCTTACCAGGGAGTTTGCTAGAAAAGGAGCCCAAGTTGTTTTTATAGATATAAATAAAAATGCAGGTGAGGAAAACCTTTCATATATAAAAGAGAATGGTGGTAAAGCCATATTCTATCACGGTGATATAGGTGAGGAAGAAGTACTTAATAGCTTTGCTCAAACAGTAGTTCAAACATATGGTAAGATTGATTATCTAATAAACAATGCTTGTATTAGCAAGAATGGAATTCTCTCAGGTTGTAGCTATGATGACTTTAACTATGTCTTGAGAGTTGGAGTTTCTGCACCTTATATGTTATCACAATTATTTATGCCATACTTTAGTCAAGGAGGTTCTATAATAAATATAGCATCTACCAGGGCATTAATGTCACAATCGGATACTGAGAGCTATTCCGCTGCAAAGGGAGGTATAATGGCTTTGACCCATGCACTAGCAGTTAGTCTCAAAGGCAAGGTTAGAGTAAATGCTATATCACCAGGTTGGATAGATACAGGCTACTATCATGATGAAAACTATATTCCAAATTACAGCAGTGGGGATATCAAACAGCATCTTGTGGATAGGGTAGGTGAGCCTATGGATATTGCCAGAGCAGTCATGTTTCTTTGCCATGAGGAAAATGACTTTATTACTGGAGAGAATATAAACGTAGATGGAGGCATGACCAAACTTATGATATATAGCGGTGATGAAGGGTGGGAATATAAAGGGAAGTAATTAATACTGATCAGTCGGATTTAAAACAACTCTCTATAGAGCCCCAGGACTTACCTGAGCTGGTTAACAGCTCCAGAGGAAGTAGCATGTCGGACAATCCAGTTCATTTGACGGACAGGGACATTATAGGTCTGTTAAATGAATTGATATAAAGATAACCGATCAAGAGAATATCCAAGAACATAGCCTTCAGGTGGCTATGATAGCTCATGTTTTAGCTTTGATTAGTAACAAATTTTATGGTCGTGAGGTTGACATCCATAAGGTTGTAACCCTAGATGTTTTTCATGAGGCTTCTGAAGTAATTACAGGAGACATGGCTACCTCAATAAAGTACTTTAATCCTGAAATAAAAAAGGCTTACAAGGATATAGAAAAGGTAGCTAATGAAAGGTTACTTAGGATGCTTCCAAAAGAAATCCAGGAGGACTATGTGAATCTCTTGAAGGAAGAGAAGAGGGATATAAGAGCTTATGCCTATGTAAAAGCAGCAGATAAGATTAGTGCTTATTTAAAATGTCTTGAGGAGTTAAAGGCGGGCAATCAGGAGTTTAAAATGGCTAAAAGAGCAATAAAGGCTCAAGTTGATGAGATAGACATGCCGGAAGTAGCCTATTTTATGGAGAATTTTGCACACAGTTTTAGTCTGACTTTGGATGAGTTAAATTAAACCCTTTTTCTACGGGCTTACATCTGAGCGAACCAATGGCTATGTACAANAAATAATAATTACCATGTTTATTTTTTAGTTTTTCGACAATAATATTTCTTACAAGGGTTCATTATGGTCTAATCATTTCGTAACGAATACCATAGTTAAAAGCAGATGAAGCTTCTTTTAAGGAAAATATCTGCTTGTTCCAAGATCATAATAGCCCTTTTCTGAAGGATCTCCATATGGAGATCCTTCTTGGATGCCCGCTAACCATGGTTGGTAAAGCACAGTTTGCCGGCTACTAAACACCTATAAAACATGATAATCAAGAATTTAGAAAAAAAGAAAATCATGTTTGACTCGGTGAGAAAAGCATGCTATAATATGTTTTGTTCCTTGGTGGCTTAGCTCAGCTGGTTAGAGTACCACGTTGACATCGTGGGGGTCACTGGTTCGACTCCAGTAGCCACCACCAGTTCTAAAACATCGGAAGTGATTCCGATGTTTTTCTTAATATCTGCAATTTATTCTTTTAATATATATTATTTTATTGATATGTTATAATCTAAGAGAGAATATCTTTTCAAATGGAGGTAGGGACAATGTATAGCCAGCAAGACTTACAGAGTATTAATAAGCAACTAAAGAAAGTAGTAATCGGATTGATAGCTATCTTTTTATTTTTTCTGATCATTTCTATCTTTATTAAAAATTCGGTAAACAACATTACCGGAATGATTGTTATGATTCTTGGGGTTTGTCTCAATATTTTTCTTTGGTCTATGTATGCCTCTCCGATTTTTGCGTACTATAAGTTTGTAAAAGACATAGTGACAGGGCGTACTAGGGAAATTCAAGGATTAGTAAAGAATATTAGCACACAGCCCTTGTATAAGGACAATAAACTCTTTTATTATGAAGTTATCATAGAAGAAAATGGAGTGGAGCGGATGCTCTTATTAGACGACCAGAAGGAATGGCCTAAAATTAACAAAAATGAATTGTATAATTTCCAAATTCATGACAACTTTATTACAGCTATAAAAATATAGTAAAGCAGTGCTAGTGCTGGATCTACCCATATCATCAATGAAGGACAGCTTTTTATGTTTCTTTTCCTACTGGCTGGGTAATATATGTATTAAAGGATAAAAGCCAGGGGTGATGATATTGAAGTATAGAAGATTGGGTAGGTATGGTGTAAAGGTAAGTGAAATTGCATTAGGTAGTTGGCTGACATATGGTGGATCTTATGGCAAGGAAAGAGCTCAGGCTTGTGTTCGGAAGGCATATGATCTTGGCATCAATTATTTTGATACAGCTGATGTTTACGGAGCTGGCCAGACTTATCCTGGAGCATCCGAGGAACTATTAGGGGAGATATTGCAAGGCTTCCCTAGAAGTTCATATGTTTTGGCCACTAAGGCATTTTGGCCAGTAGGTGATGGACCTAATGATAGAGGTTTGTCCCGCAAGCATATCGTGGAGCAATGTAATGCCAGCCTAAAACGTCTCAAAACTGACTATGTAGATATTTTCTATTGCCATAGATACGATCCAGAGACACCCCTTGATGAGACTCTTAGGGCTATAGAGGATTTAATTAGACAAGGGAAGGTATTGTACACAGGAATTAGTGAATGGAGTGCTACACAGATAGCTGAAGGTATTCACGTAAGCAAATATTTAAATCTTAATCCAATAGCTGTAAATCAGCCGATTTATAATATGCTTGATAGGTATATCGAAGATGAGNTTATGCCCCTATGTGGCAAAGAGGGTATAGGATTAGCAGTGTTTAGCCCCCTTGCTCAGGGNATACTAACTGGTAAGTACAAAAAAGGAAGAGNGATACCCAAAGATAGTAGAGCTGCTGATGATAGTGCAGCTAAAAGTATAACAAAATATCTCAACGATGATATTTTAACTAAAGTTGAGAAATTGGGGGAGATAGCAGCTAATCAAGGAATGACTTTGCCCCAATTAGCCTTAGCTTGGATATTGACTCATCCAGAAATAAGTAGTGTTATAATTGGTGCTTCTAAACCGGAGCAGATAGAGGAGAATGTTAAGGCAGCAGGCAAGACATTAGACGAGTCAACCATGAAAGAAATTGAGGAAATACTAGGGTAGATGGTCTAATAAGTAAAAAGATTATTTAGTAAGTAATCGGTCTTTGATCAACCAGAGTAAGAATACAACTGACCAGGGGTTAGCCTTGGTCAGTTTCTTCTGCCGTAAAACCCAATACCTTTCCATCTTTTCCAATATATACTTTTAATATTTCTCCCTGCTTCTCCATTTCAGGATGAGGATAAAAATAGACTACTAGACAATCACCACTATAATAAAGGTCTTCTATAACCATATTTTTACAGACTGAGCTTAGATCTATATCGTTTTCATATAGAATTCTTGTTTCCGCAAACACTAAGTTTTTACCGTGAGTCTTTAAATAGTCAGAACTTTTTTTTATTATCTCTAAGTCAGTCATATTAATAATAGAGGTTGATTTTTGTTGAACTTTTGCCTTAGGTTCCTCAGTGCTATGGTAGATAGGATCAAGTACCTGATTTTTGGTGCAGCCTAGGATTATAATAACTAGAATTAAAAGAAAGATAAAAATTAGAAAATTCTTTTTCATTATATCCACTCCTAATGTATAATAGCACTAAAGGACTAATAAAAGCCATTACTGATAATTATATATATGTTAGTTAACTAAAGTCCTATTCCATATTCTTACCTTGTATAGAATTTTATTTATGGGGCTATAAAAAAACCAAAAGTTGAAAGGAGGTAAAGCGGTTTTATTCCGCTTATACACATGAAGAAATCAAATGCAGGAAAGCTTCCAAAAAGAGATGAGATTCCCAGTGAATTTAAATGGAGACTAGAGGATATGTATCCATCTATCAATAAATGGGAAGAGGATTACAAATGGGTAAAAGAACATCTACCTGCCTTAGAAGAATATAGGGGGAGATTAACAAACTCGGCAGAAGACCTATTGCATGGACTAAATATATATATAGGTCTGATGGAGAAAGTAGAGAAGCTCTTTGTATATGCTCATATGCTAAAAGATCAGGATAATGCTAATACCAAAAGCCAGGGCCTGTTAGATCGTGCCCAGGGACTTGCGGTAGAATATGATAGTGCTATATCCTTTTTAGTGCCCGAAATATTAGAAATCTCTGAAGAAAAACTTAATGAATATATAAGCACTTTAGAAGGATTGAAATCTTACAAGCATTTTTTAGGGGATTTAATGAGAAAGAAAAAGCATATTCTGTCCGAAAAGGAAGAGAAAATCCTGGCTATGGCCGGAGAAGTGGCTAATGCGCCTGGAGATATATTTAGTATGGTTAACGATGCAGATATGCGCTTCCCCTATATCACTAACGAAGATGGACAAGAAGTGGAGCTAACCCATGGAAGATATATACAGTTTCTGGAGAGCAAGGAACGGAAGGTTAGAAAGCAAGCCTTTAATGCCTTATATGAGACATACGGCAAGCAAAAGAATACTATAGCAACAACCTTTAACTATTCTATTAAGAAAGATCTTTTCTTTAGCAAGATACGGAATTATCCCTCTACTCTAGAAATGGCCCTTCATGGAGATAATATTCCTATAAGCGTATATGATAATCTAATTAAGGCTGTAGAAGAAAACATGGATGCACTTCATAGATATGTATCCATTCGTAAAAAGGCCTTAAAGCTAGATGAACTTCATATGTATGACCTGTATGTCCCTATTATCCAGGATATAGAGATGCAGATTCCCTATAGTCAGGCAAAGGAGATGGTTGCTAAGGGTCTCGAGCCTTTAGGTGATAAGTATCTCAACATTTTAAAGGAAGGCTACAATAGTGGATGGATTGATGTATTAGAAAATCAAGGCAAGACTAGCGGAGCCTACTCATGGGGCTGCTATGATACCCATCCTTATGTACTACTTAATTACCAAGAAAATGTCAATAATGTGTTTACCTTAGCTCATGAGATGGGTCATGCTATCCACAGCTACCTGTCAAACAAAAAGCAACCATATATATCCGCTAACTATAAGATATTTGTTGCTGAAGTAGCCTCAACATTGAATGAGATTTTATTGACAAACTACCTCCTAGAAACCCTTGAAGATGATCAACAAAAAGCATATGTGCTCAACCACTACTTAGAGCAGTTTAGGGGCACTGTATACCGGCAAACCATGTTTGCAGAGTTTGAAAGGATAGTACATAGCATGGCTGAAAGAGGAGAACCATTAACGGTGGACAGTTTGTCTGAGATCTACTATAACTTAAACCTTAAGTATTATGGGCCTGAGATGGTAATCGATGAAGAGATAGCATTAGAATGGGCAAGAATCCCTCACTTTTATTCATCATTTTATGTATATAAGTATGCTACTGGCTTTGCTGCAGCAGCAGCTTTAGCAAGACAAATTTTAGACCAAGGACAGCCGGCGGTAGAGCGTTATCTAGATTTCTTATCCAGTGGTGGATCAGATTATCCTATCGAGCTCTTGAAAAAAGCTGGAGTAGATATGACTTCGCCTGAGCCAGTAGACCAAGCCTTGGAAACTTTTGCTACTTTAGTGGAAAAAATGGAGCAATTGATTTAGAGGTAAAAAGATGTGAAAAATGCAGGTGCCAATTAAAGAGGCACCTGCATTTTAATTGGGTTAATTCATTACACATTAAAGCGGAATAGAATTACATCCCCATCCTTTACCGTATAATCCTTACCCTCAGACCGCACTAAGCCATTTTCTTTGGCTGCGTTGTAGGATCCTAATTTAATTAGTTCATCATAGGCTATGGTTTCAGCTCGTATGAACCCTTTTTCAAAGTCAGTATGGATCTTACCCGCCGCTTGAGGCGCCTTTGTTCCTTCTACTATAGTCCATGCCCTTACCTCAGTGGGACCAACAGTCAAAAAACTAATAAGNCCCAGAAGTCTATAACAGGCTTTTATTAAACGATCCAGTCCTGACTCCTCCAGGCCCAGTTCCTTCAAAAACATATTTCTCTCATCAGCATCTAGCTGGGCAATTTCCTCTTCAATCTTGGAACATATCACTAGCACTTCAGAATCTTCTTTAGAAGCAAAATCCACTAGCTTTTTTGCCATAGGGATGTTTTTATAGTCTTTGCCAATATCCTCTTCTGAAATGTTTGCAGCATATATTACCGGTTTGCTGGTTAATAGAAAGAGATCCTTCACAATCACTCTTTCATCTTTATCAAACTCCATATTTCGAATGGGAATATTGTTTTCCAAGCCGATTTTTATTTTTTCTAGAAGGGCTAACTCTTCCTTATAGCGTTTCTCTCCAGTTTTGACCATCTTTTGAGTTCGTATTATTCTTTTTTCCAAGCTATCTAAATCGGCAAAAATTAGCTCAAGATTGATGGTTTCAATATCCCTTAT
>JGI24707J26582_10000868_pt1 | contig 24205 bp, 26 predicted proteins | sample BioPla1DNA1_FD_26582 | JGI IMG/M metagenome (IMG submission 26582)
TTCCTCAACTCTGGCACCAGCCTGAACGCGGGCTAACGCCGCTCTAGCGCTGGCCAATGCCGCATCCGCCTGTTTTACCTGCAGAGCCAGTTCATCATCTTCTAATTGTACTAAAAGATCTCCGGCTCCTACTTCATCACCTACCTCCACCAATACTTCTGCCACTCTCCCGGGGATTTTCCCCACAACATTTACGTCTGCCCAGGCAGAGATTGACCCATGCAGTACCAGCTTTTCCCGTAAAGTCCTATGGGTAGCTAGTGCTACACTGACCGCCTGGCGTCTCACCTCTTGGGGTGGGGCGTCGAGGGCCGCTATGGTAGCTTCATCGATTCCGGGCCCTTTTCTGGCAATGAAACCATACCCAGCCACCAGGATCACGATAAGGATGACACCGACGACTATCCATTTCTTCAAGTTATCTCCTCCAACTCACCGGCATATGACTGACGGGTCAGTCAGTTACTGGTCCATTGTACCTTGACTTGGCTAGACTGTCAATAACTGTGGCCCCCCAAAATTAGGCTTCTTTACCATCTTTTACCCCCTACCCCGAGCCCTCTTTCAGATTATTGATTAGGCAAGCAAAATATACGTCAGTCATTGACACATAGTGCAAATGATGCTACAATTTATTTAACGTTCGTTAGGCACGACCTGGTATGGTTTGTCGAGGAGGTGTCAGAAAATGAGCCCTAGCAATAAGCTCGCCGGCACCGGCAGAAAACGTCCCACGACGGAAGAAAACCCAGTTAAACAGGCCATAGCCGCGGCAGGCTTAGAGCTATTTGCCCATAACGGTTTCGCTCAAACCTCAGTGCGGGAAATCGTTGGTATGGCAGACACAACACTNCCCATGATCTATTACTACTTCGGAAGCAAGCAAGGCCTTTATACTTATATCTTACAAGAGTCAGCCCATCACCTGATGCAGTCTATGGCGCCAGGTTTGACCGAGCAGAGCCTTTCTGCCAAGGAGCGGCTGGAGGCAGGCATAGCCTCCTTCCTCCGCTTTTGCCAAAGCAACAGAGCTGAAGTTCAGCTAATCTTCAGCGCCTGGTTCGGTGGTGAATTGCCTCCCGACGGTCCATCTTTAGTCGATGTATATATGAAGATGGTAAATCAGATCGTTACTCTCTTGCAGGCGGGCATTGACTCTGGCGAGTTTAGATCCATGGATATCTGGGAAGCCAGCCAAGCCATTGTTGGGATCATGACCAACTTTGTCGCTAGGATGCTGGTGGGTGATGAAACCTTTGACCCAGTGGTATATAGCAAGAACACAGTTGAGTTGCTGGTCAAAGGATTACAAGATACAAAGATACCAAGGAGGTGAAAAGGATGGCTGAGGAATTCACTTACAAGCTAGAGGCAGAGCTTAATCCCACCACTGCTAAAGTAGGCACCACCGTCACTTTGACTGCCCGCATCACTGGTGTCGTCGGTGGCGAGATCAATTCAGTGCAAGCCTCCATACCGGAGTATGGATGGTGGGGGACCCTACGCAACGTCGGCGAAAACACGTGGCGGGCAAGCGAATCAGTACCGTACGGAGCCCCCTTTGGGAAGGTGAATTTGAGGGTTTACGCGGTGAGCAAGGATAGCAAGCGGGGGCCGCAAACAATGGTTCCCATCACATTGTCTTAGGGTGGAAACAGGAAAACAGTTTACCCCCCTGACCTCTTCCTCGGTCAGGGGGGCTTCTTTTGGCCAGGATACCTAGGACTGGATGGGTCGCTAGCCGAACTGCCTTAGACTCCCGAACCATACTATACTATTCCAGTTCTGATTTCTTAAGAGACTCCGGCAACAGTGATTGTTATGATATCGTTATACTCTCCGGCATCGTATTCTTCCCAATTGAAATATCCCCACTGACCAGTGGCAATAACATGGCCGTGCCACTTACCCTTCAGGGCAGGATAAACCACTCTCGATTGTGTGGGTCTCATAAACCGGAAACCGTCAACGAAAACATCGTCTGTCTCAACTATGGTCTCTAGACTCTCAACCGCAGGCACCATACCCCATTCCCAGCCCGGATACATGGACACATAGTACCAGATCGAGTTATTGATAGCCGCCGGGGCTACGTCGTTGCCTTTCTTGAAGCCTCTGGAACTGAATTTCAGACTGATGGGAGTATTCGAGCGCCCCTGGAATTTGACGTCATTGTAGCCGCTTTGAAAGGCTCCCGGCATGCAGTATCGAATGTCAATGGAGTTGCACCCTATAAAATCCAGACTTACCCAAGGGACAACTGTGAGTTTGACTTTGACTTCCTTCTTGAATGTTTTGAGATTCCCCTGGCACGGTGGAGTGCAGTCCGTCTCTGCTGCCCAAGCAGCAAAACCAACGCTAAGCACTAGGGCTATTGCCAGTATCCATATTGACAGTCTTTTCACTTTGACTCCTCCTTGGTTATCAGCAATGTAACCACCCAAAGCTATATCTGCGCTCGCACTATCCCTCCTCTTCTGGCAACATCATCGACACAGATACGGAGCATCCATGCCCTTTGCGCCAGGGTTCCATGAGACACCGGCATAGCAAACACTGATCAATGCATAACATCCCTTAGCCAGCCGATAGAGTCACCCATACCAGATGGCCCATGGAGTCATCTGCATCAACCAATAAGAGTATATGGGATGACTTGTCTAATTATCCCTGTATTTCCGCGAATATTCTCTCGCTGGAGTTCTCTTTGGTTAGGCATCACAATGAGATGATATGCAAGGGAATCTAGAATTGGCCTAGGTGGGAGAAACTGCAGAAGATGGAGTTGAGCATGGCCGGGGAAAGCAATCAATCACAGCAGACAACCTACTGTGATTGATACAGACTCTGGTTCTTAGCCAGTATCTATACGCCAGGGGCATGACCGATGGCGGAGGAGTCTCCCTTGCCACGAAAAGGCTGAACTTCAGAACCAATGGGGTTTTGCACAACCGCTGGTACCGTCTCCCAGCCAAGGTACATGAGGGCCTTTAGGCGTTGATGGCCGGTGATTAGAGTATAAGTATCCTCACCGAGATTGCGTGTCACGATTAGGGGCTGAAGCAGGCCCTTTTCTGCAATGTTTTGGGCCAGGGGTATTACTGTCTCTGGGTCTTTCTCCAGCTCTTTAAGGAGTACGGCAGCATCGGTGATGGCTCGCACCGGGATTAACTGGGTAGCCCGATCACCGATGGCACCGTGACTTTCCGAAGCCGATTTCCCTCGCTTGAAGGAGTATACATAGGGGATAGCAAAATCCACATTCTTGTTCTCTTGAAAGCGTTTGAATACCTGTTCGAGGATGAGAGAGGATATGCGGGGTCGATCTGTAGCCAAGGTAATGTAGCGAAGTCGCATATAGACTCCATAATCGTAGTTGTCAGCCCTTACATATGGCTCCTGACCCGTATCACGAATGATATCTGCCGTCACCTCCCGGGCGGCTTCGGTCAGAATCTGAACGGCAGTATCCCAATCGGAGTCATAGGTGATGCGAATCACCACCTCATCGAGGATATATGATGTCTCTGTCTGGGCGGTATAGTTGATCACAACATTGCTAAATAGCATAGCGTTGGGTATGAGGATACTACGCCCCACTGCCTCCTCACTACCAATGGCTCCACCCACTTGATTCAAGGTGGTGTACATAGCCGTAAGCTGCATCACATCCCCTGTCAGCCCCAAGGAAGGGAACTGCACCCGATCACCGATGCGAAAGGGGCGCTTTAAAGTGACCAAGATCCAAGCAGCGACTCCACTTACCGGACCCTGTAAAGACCAGCCCAGAAGCATGCCGCCAAAGAGGGAGAAGAAACTGCCGAAGACGGCTAGTTTGCCTTGAACGTATACGAATCCTGCCAGTAATCCAAAAAAGGCTGCTACTCGATAGAGGCTTTCTAGCATTTTTACCTCACCGGGCATACCATGACGCCGCTCTACTGAATAGATAGTCATCGATACAAGAGCATAATAAAGGGCCATTACCCCGAAGGCAATGGCCAAGAATCCTGTGAGTGTATGGGTTGAAGATATGGGTATCAAACCAAATCCGACGTGGTCAGCGACGACTGAAGCAATCGCGAAAAGTGTACATACTAGTAGTCCTTTCAGATTCCTGCCCATAGCCCGATCCTCCATCCTATGAATTGCCCTTGATAGAATACTTAAACGGCAGGATATGTTTTCCTGCGCCAAGCGATCACATTTGATTTTGCATCTCCCTAGGTGTATTGTAGTGGTAACACCGCAACTTCACTTTCGGGAGGACTAACTAACATGAAAGCGCTGTTTGCTGTCATCCAACGTCCTGAGCTACTCTCTTCGATTCTGCTGGAATTTAGCAACCAGGGCATCAGTGGAGCCACCGTCTTTGAGTCCATGGGTATGGGCTATCTGATGGCTGAGTCAGCACCTATCTTTGCCAGGCTTAGCCAGGTAGCTATGGGTTCCGCGGCGCCTAGCCGTACGCTCATGGCCATCGTGGAGGACCACCAGGTAGACCTGGCCGTTAAGATCATCGAGGGCATCATCGGAGATTTGACTGGACCTAATACGGGCATTGTCTTTACGGTGCCGGTAGACTTCATTCGAGGTCTTCGGGAGGTTGAATCCTAGATATATAAGGACTGCTGAGCAACATAGGATTGGAATACCTTTGCCTTTTTCGAATGTATGCAGGTTTCCTTGTGCTGGCTATGATGCCCTATAGCATACTCAAGCCGGGCCTCTCCAGGGCTGATACCCTTAGGACCCGGCATTGCTTCAAGAGGGTAGGCATCTCATGGATGTGGGGGGTGGGTTACCGAGATATTTCCCTGCACATTCTTCACATCAATACTATGTGTGCCCGCTCCCACTACCTCGCTAAGGGCTTTCTTGCCGTCTTCAGCTGCTGTTAGCTGTAAGCTGGATAGAGTGCCTCGCAAAGCTAGAGTGCCGTTATGAGTCTCCAGGGAAATGCGATGATCAAGGGGCCCATCTATGACGATACTTACATCGGAACGCTTGGCATCCACTACTGTATCTCCCCCGATACCTTGGAGGCGGACGGTGCCATACTCACTGGCAGCAAGAACACTACCGGTAAGATTCTTGGCCCCGATAACTATGTAGGATCCTCTTGCCTTGAGATCGCCTTCGATCTCCTTCACTTCCACACCGCCAAAGCTTGTTTCCGCTTCAATATCACCGATAACGTCCATAACAGATGTCATTCTAAAATCGGACTTGATGAAAATATCACCCCTGATGTCCCTAAGGGAGCTAGAACCGTAGTTGCCCCTCACTGCTACATCGCCTTGCACATCGTTAACATCAAGATTAGTATAGGCAGCATCTATATGCAAATTGCCATGGATGTTCTTGATATTCGTATCATTGAAAGCGTTACTGACTCTAGAGGGCCCACTTACACCCTGAACCCGCACTCGCCCCATTGCGTTGCTAATATCTACCCGGGCGTCACTGGGGATGGAGCCAGATATGTCCACCCGAACCTGCCGGATCTCAGCAGGCCTTTCCTTTGGCGCAACAACACTTACCCGTAAGCCATCTGCAGATTGCACCACTTCGACATCTAGCTCGCTTAAGTAAGCCTCTGCCTCTGTCTCGCTGGAAGCATAGACATATATCGTGTAAGTCAAGCGGGCCTCTCTACCATGCGATGCGCCATCTACATAAATATTGCCAAAGGCGTTGCTCACTTCAAGTACCTCTCCCGGGCCTAAAGTTTTGTCTACTAGACCACTGCGTTCGGCAGTAGGTGTTCCAGGATCGAGGCCCGCCCCTTCCGTCTCTTCTACTCTAATCAGATATCTATAAAGAACCGAGGTGTTGAACAGCTCGTACCGGCCATCAACTATCATAAGAACCGTCAAAGCAAGCAGCACATATACCGCCATACGTCGATTCATATAAATCTCTCCTCCACCAGATGAACTGGCATATCTTCTAGGCAGAAGCTCTAGACCTCGATGACGTTTTCCAAGAGATAGCTGGTGGTGATAAACAGCAGTACGAAGCCTAAGGCATTGCCCAATAGAATCCCACTATCGATGAACACTTTTGCTCCTTGTACCGGTAAAGACGCCATGCTGTGAGCTGGATCTGTGATACCCAAGGCATGTGCTGGTACCCACAGCACAAGATCCGGTACCCAGGAAAAGACGTAGTATCCCGCAGCGCCACATAGGCCAACCAACCACTGAATGACAAAGAAACCAGCCAACCCAGCGAGGAAGCGTAGTCTTGAAGTCAGCCTACTGCAGGTGTATGCCAGTTGGAGCATGACTGCCATTGCCAAGCCCATGAGCCAGTAGGCAAATCCAGAAACTAACGTCATCTTGAACAGCCAACCCGTGGCTGCACCGGATTGGAAGAGAGCTTCCGCAGCAAGGCCGAACAGCTGAATACCTCCTGAATATGAGGCGCTCGCCCGTAGTACCCAGATGAAGCCAACGGTAGCTAGTATCAGATGGATTGTGAAGCTAGCAAACACTACGGCCAGCTTGGATAAGGCGATTTTCCACCCTGGTTGGGGAACGGATAGGACGAGGTAAATACCTCCTGTCTGCCATTCGTGTCGGTATACTTGGATAGCTTGGAGCACGACCCAAAGCACAATCACCCCAAGAGGAACCATGGTGAGAGCCACTACAGCCCTGGAGTGCCAAAGGCCTAATCGGGTGTAAAGGAAGACATCCCAAAGCACAATACCTACACCGAGAAGTACAGTCATCAGACCGATGCTTTCCATATCTTTTTTGAATAACTGAGCAAACCCTTTCACTGGTACACCTCCTCGAACAGTCCTTGGATAGAGCGTCCGTATCGACTTCTAAGTGTTTGGGCATCTTCATCTACCTTGATCTGCCCTTCATCCAGGAAAATGACTCTATCGAAAATTCCCTCTGTCTCTGCCACTTCATGGGTAGAAAGAATCATTGTATGTCTGCCTGCCTCATATCCACCAATGAGACTCTTTATGATCCGCAGCCTCGAGGGAGGGTCGATACCGGAAAGGGGCTCATCCAATAGGAAGAGATCTGCATCCCGAGATAATGTAACTGCCAGTTTCAAACGACCCCGCATACCCTTGGAGAGATTGCCAACCTTAGCGTTTTTCTCTAGATTAAGAAACCCAATCAATTCATCGGCCCGTTCCCAGCGCCAATCCGGTACTAAACTAGCGGCAAACTCCAGTACTTGCTCTACCGTCATCCAATTATACAGATGGTCTATTTCCGGCTGATACGAAACCCACGCCTTAGTTCTTAGTCCCACGGGTACTCCGTTTATCTTGACGCTGCCCTTGTCGGGGCGCAAAAGCCCAGCTAAGAGCTTTAGGAAAGTGGATTTGCCGCTGCCGTTAGGTCCAATTAGCCCCACCACTATGCCCTTGGGGATTGCTACGGAAATGCCATCCGTAGCCTTTGTTCTTCCAAATCGCTTCATGAGGTTATCTGTCTGAACGAGCATCTCAGCGGCCATGGCCTTCTTCTCCCCTTCCATCGCGCCGTATCACTTTATACACGCTGCTGACTAGTTCTAGAACTTCCTCTTCCGTCAGACCCAAGGCGATAGTCTGGCGTACAAAGCTATCTACGGCCGTCTTGGCCATCTCACTTCTCAGATTTGCCAACAGCCCTTCGTCTTCTCTAATGTAGGTTCCTTCCCCACGCCTGGTTTCCACCAAACCCATCGCCTCCATTTCTCTATATGCCCTCTGTACAGTATTGGGATTTACCCGGGTGGCCTCGGCTAGTTCCCTTTGTGAAGGCAGTTTCTCACCTGGTACCAAAGTGTTGCGTGCCACGGCCCGCTTTATTTCGTCAATTATCTGCATGTAGATCGGACGCGTGGAGTCAAAGTTGAGCTTCACTCGGAAACTCTCTGTCAAGGAAACCACCTCCCTCTATACTAGTGCACTACCTCACTGGTGCACTAGTATTATACCACCTAAAAGGGGAGCCTGCAAGAGCTTAACATAGTTTTAACGGAAAACCCTACAAGTAGCGTCTAGAAGCCCTTGCAGGCACTGTGTTCTTATTGTATGGTTAGGATTGGGGAAGGAGAGTGTGGATAATAATATGATGGCGACCTTAGGTTTTTTGCTTTTGGCAGGCTTACTGGCAGGCAAAGCCGCAGGACGTTTTCATTTTCCAGCAGTCACAGGATATATACTGGCGGGGATTTTGCTTGGACCATCGGTCCTTAATGCCATACCGAGCTTCGCGCTACATCAGCCCATAGAGGAATTTGCTTTGTGCCTCATCGCCCTTGCTATTGGCGGTGAATTGACCATAGAGAATCTGCGGGACTTAGGGCCACAAATAGTGGCTATTACTTTTAGCCAGCTGATGGGAGCTTTCATTTTAGTGTTGGCGGTGAGCCTCCTTTTTGGCGCGTCACTCCCATTAAGTCTTCTGTTGGCTGCCCTTGCCACCGCTACAGCCCCCGCAGCCACATTGGCTGTAGTAAGACAGTACAACGCTAGAGGGTCCTTCACGAATGCTCTCTTGGCCGTTGTTGCCCTAGATGATGCAGGTTGCTTAATAGTCTATAGTATGGCTGCGGCCTTCGCTAGTGCCATCATGCATGGGGCGGGACTCAGCCTTAGCATCCTATGGGAACCTCTTTTTGAGATAACTGGCTCCCTCTTAGTAGGTGGTATGGGTGGACTTCTACTGTCTTGGGGATTACGCCACTTGAAAAACGATGGCGAGATCCTCACCCTGGGGCTTAGCATGGCCCTTCTCGTCAGTGGATTAGCTACCAAATGGGATTTATCGACTCTTTTGGCGACGATGACTCTAGGGATGGTGGCAGCCAACGCCCGAAGAGAAAACCGGCACTTCTTTCAGTTGATTCAAGAGATCGAGCCCCCAATCTATGTGGCCTTCTTTGTGCTTTCTGGTATGTATCTCCAGCTTGAGGTTCTACCTCAAGTGGGTCTTCTAGGTATTGGGTACATCCTGGCCAGGGCCATCGGGAAGATGGGCGGGACTTATGTCGGTGCTTTACGTACTAAGGCCCCGGAAACCTTTCGCAAGTATCTAGGGCTCGCCCTCATACCTCAAGCCGGTGTCGCCATAGGCCTTGGCGTCTTGAGTTCCGCAAAGTTCCCTGAGCTGCAATCAACCATAATGACCATCGTTTTGGCCTCAGTAGTGACATCGGAGATCGTTGGTCCTCTCGGGGCAAAGTATGCTCTAACGAAAGCTGGAGATATTCCAGGCACGCATGAGATGTGACGCAAAGTAGCGCAACGACAGGCCTAGTACCTCTTGCTAGTAGAATCAGACTGTGCATTACACCATTAGGCAATCAATAAAGGCACCCCGGAACGTGGGTGCCTTTCCTATGCCTCTTTGTCTTAACCTCGTAGTTGCCCCAGCCTTCGACTACCAACCCTGGGTATATTACCTTGGCTGCAAAGGGTTCTTCTCAAAATACTCTAGGATGAAAACCAAGCCCAAAGCTACCATACCGCCTAACACCAAGGCGATGGCAGTGTTAAGCATCGGCCGGATATTGACCGGGTCGATGCCTACAGCGGGCTGGTCGATTACCGTAGTATTCTCCAGGTTTGCTATTGTCACTTCTGTGCCATGGATCTCTGAGCTCAGAGCCAACAATGACCCTTCCTCTTTGACCAGATAATCAATTATGCGAGCACGAGCAAGAGCTATCTCGGCATCGGAATGCTCCACTGCCTCCAAGGCTGCAAGGGTATCTATCAACGCCTGATACGTATTCTGAGCGTCTACATAGTTGATCTGCAGGTTCTTCAGCCTCTCTTCCAGGAGAGACTTCCTTTGGTGATAGGCAGCAAGGGATCTTTCCATGAAGTGACCAGCGATGGTCTGAACAACCTCACGAGCCAAATGAGGATCATTATCGTGGTAGCTGATAGTAAGCATACGGGTATCGCGGATGCTATCAACGGAGACTAGTTTGGCAAATTCCTCTACCGATTTGTACTGACCACCTATACGAAGGTCCTCTAGAACCTCTGATAACAAATCATTACTAGTCAGGATCTCCCTAGACGAAGCCACATTGCCGTATATTGGGTGGTCAAAAGTCCCAAGTGCGATCTTTGTGGATGCCTCGTATTCCGGTATGACAATAAACTTAGAGACTCCAAAAGCCACCAGGGCTGCCACCAACGGCAAGAGTATTACAAGCCAGATCCTCTTGCGGATTATCTCTATGATCTCTCGAAGTTCAATTTCATCTTGATAGTAGTAGGCCTCTTGCGGGGGCACTTGGCTCGTCATGCCTAGTCACGGCTCCTTCCAATCTTTTACTTGGAAGCTTCGGCATCTGGCCAATATCTCCTGCTATGAAGCATCACTATGCTTCTGGCTTGAAAGAAGACATAAGAACCCATCATTCACCAGAGAGCTTGCGCCTTCGTATAGTATCATAGGGCCCATGGGGAGGAGGGACCGGGTGTGGGTTGTGATGACAAACTTAAGGTGAAGGTCAGGCAAAGTGATGACGGTCGCAAGAAGAAGGTCAAGATCGAAAACGAAGGGCTAGAGATCAAGATCAGAGTAAAAAGCCCTAAGAAGTGTCCCTATTGTGGACACGAGCACGATGAAGAGTACTTCTCACTACGCTGATTGTTCGGTAGCGCCCAAGCTATATCTGTCTACCATAGCAGGAGGCCCAGGGAGCTCTGGGCCTTCGTTCTTTATGACGCCGCAACTTTTTATATCTATCCTAGCCAGACATAACCTTTCAGAGCTGCCCCAATGTGAAAAGTAGCTGTACTCTACCTTCTTTGCTTGCATTGGATGCAACTAGCCTGTTACCTACGACCTTTATATCCCAGCTAATATCTCTAGATCCCTGGGGGCCGACGTATACACCGCCTTGTCCATGGACACTCTGCCAGCGGGCAAAACTATCTCCGGCAGGTCTCACTTCTACATCTAGGCTAGCATCGGCAATAGCTCCAACAGTAAGGGCCCAATCAGCATTGCTTTGAACCCGGATCGTACCGATATCGGTAAAGGTTAAGGCTTGTCCATCTTGCGGATAGGCAAATACTACCTCCGCCGGCTCCAAAACGGTGAGCCTCTGCATCATCGGTATGGTAAGCGTCACTCTTAGCTCAGCCTTGGCTAGCTCTCTAGCATAACTAGTAGCAGGCGTCCCACCGATTAGCACCAAGACTAACGCCATGAAGATAAACCTTTTGCGCTTTCCCATTGTCGCTCCCCTCCAATTGCTCTCTACCCCATGATGCCTTTGAACCGCATCAAAAGGAGCCTATTCACCCAAAGAGGTGAAGGCTCCTTTAGCAACCGTCACTCTCTTCGGCAGCCCGGCCACCATAGCTATGCCTTAGGTCCGTTGGCTTTGCGGCCCCGTCTTTCGGCGGGTTTGCCTTTATCGTAAGAGTCATACATAGTCCCTTATGGGAGAATATTCCTTATCTTAATACTACTCTCCCTGCTCTTCGATGTCAAGGGGTACTTCAGTAGACAGAATGTCTCTGTTTCCATGGAATATGGTCAGCTTCACTAGGTATGCTCCGGCATCTAGTCCCTGGGCTATCCCCGATAGCTGCTGGCTTTGTAAAGGCATCACCTTTGAACAATCCTCAGGCAAAGTCAGCACAGCCCTTTCTACGAATTCTCCGGCAGCATTGCTGATGACCAGATCTGCCCGGGGCGTAAGATCGACATTGCCTGTATTGACGATATCTAGAGTAAGCACGTGTCCTCCCTCTGTTTGCTCCCCTTGTAGGCTGCGGATCTCCACTTGGTAGATGTGATCTTTACCTACTAGGACAGTCAAGGGGATTGTCTTCTCGGTGATAGGTTCGTCTGATTCCGGTGCAAAGGCCGCCATGACTAATGAGCCATTGTAACTAGCATCTGCAGCATCCTTAGGCACTGCAACGGTGAGCACCAGTCTATTCCTACCCCGACCAGGAAGCTCTAGCTCCGCCGGGCCCCTAAGCTCCACCCACCCTAAAGGTGAGTAGGGATAGTCCGGCGTAACATCTCGACCTCCGAGGAGGATTACTGTAGGCTCTTGAATCTCACTGGTCACTTGCAGCACTTGGCTCTTCCGCTGACCAGGTTTGGCCTCAATCTCAATGGTTATAGGTTCCACATCGAAAGCACCAATTTCATCGGCTCTCGGGAAGTTGAATTGGCCCTGGACAACCTCGATGGTTTTGGTCCGGGTGATCTGACCATGATCACCGTAGCGAAGAAAAACTCTCATTGTGTACTCACCAGGGCTTAAGCGCTTGGTTACAGGGCCTAAGTACTCAACTTCGCTGCCGGGATACATCCTGGTTTCACTGATACCTGATCTCTCACTGGTTTCGGTGTCTAACTGGACCCGCTCTACAAGCCGCCTTTCCGAATCCCGAAGGGTGACTTCCCCAGAGACAAGATAATCCCAGGCTGATGTATTGGCAACTCTGGTTATTATAACGGGCTCCCCCTCACTGCCCGGCACCATGTCGAAGCTACGCAGCTCTCCCTGTATCCTGAGCCCCGGTCGATCCACCCTAATATTTAGACGAATGGCATACCTGACTATGAAAGTAATACCTGGCTGATCTGTTGGTACTCTAGGTTCTGCCATGATAACCACCGTATGGGAGCCGCCGGCATCGAAGGGTACCTTCACAGTCCCTGATATGACGGTATCTTCTCCGGGATACACTTTGGCCTCGCTCTTATCTAGCTTGACCCAGTTGACAGATGGGAAAGTGTCTGGGTCAGGCTCTTGATAGGCTAGACTCCCGCTGAGAAGCTGTACCGGCTGATACAACGAAAGTAGTACTGTTTCTTCACTAGATCCTGGATTGAGAATGATCTCAAAGTCCTGGGTATCTCCGGGTCTCATATCCAGATCAATGACTAAAGGGCGAACCCCAAAGGCCCAAGCATCTAGACAGATCATCAGTATTATTAGGCCTGAACAAAGAATAAGGCCTATGCTCCGCGCGATTTTGCCCAACGTATACCCTCTCCCCTCGGTAGGCTCTCTCAAAGCCGTGTCACTGGCAGTTCCTTGCCTTCCGCGCATAAGAAACCTAGGCTCTATGAGGATGCCTTAGAGCCAAACAAAGAGCTTCGTCTCAGTTCTTGGCCTGAACAACAATGACAGCAGTGCCTTTGTAAGGCTTATTGGGCTCCGTCGCCTGGAGCTCCCACCAATTGTCACCACTATCCCATTTGGCATAGAAGTAAAGGTGTCGGGTGTTTGGGTGCTTAGCACGAACGATATAGCTTGTAGCGGTTCGGTCCTTCTTGTCGAAACTGATAAACCATTTGAGTGCATTCCCCGCCCTGTTGCCATCTTCGTCCGCTAGATACTCCGGTGGTGTGACACTTACCGATACATCTGTATTGGACTTCACCTTGACCTTGGTAAATGCAAGACCCACATCTCCCGGTCTAGTTAGAGAAACAGCCAACATGTCATCTTCGATTACAAAACCGGTGCTCGCAGGCATACTGCCTCCGATTGTTTCATCCTGCCCCACGCTGACCTCAGCCCATTTCCCCACACTGACAAGGAGCTCACTCGTTAACGATATGGGCTTATTGACATCGCCACTGGCAGCGACGGCCATCCCGCTAACACTTAAGACTAAGACCATCATGATCCAAAAGATTGGCACCCTTTTCATACTCACTCTCTCCTTCAGCTTCCGTCGCCCAAGAAACGTTCACTTTGTCATCCTTGAATGACTTTGGGGTGAAGATGCCGACAAATTACTGGGTTGGGCTGACTGTAAACACAATGCTTCCCCGATAATCACCGGCAATAGTCTCCCAATGAGTTCTAGCTCTTACACTTATCTTAAACTCTTCACTAGCAGCTTGCGGCATGAGCCTCACGGTCTTCGCTAAATCAACGATCTGGATGGTGCCATTCATGCGGGTTATTTCCAGGCTGATGTCCTCTAGGGAAATACTTAACGGTTCTTCGCCATAGCCTTGGCCTTCTACTTCTAGCACAGGGGTTTCGCCACTAATAGTAAGAACCCAGTGTTTGTGGCTCGCAATGACTGTAGCAGTGATAGGTGCATCCGCTTTATATACGCCTGGCCCGGCGAGGGCCAGTACTCTAGCGGTCCCCCCATACACAGAAAGGGTAACAAGGTCGGCCACAGGTTCCTCCAAATCGGTTGCCATAGTCCATAGGTGACTTGTGGTAGCCGATGCAACTTGCATATAGCCCCCAATATTGGCATAAACAGGTACTCGCCCAAGCAAGCAGATGGCCACACAGAGCACAAATGCCATTCTCTTAGGGCCAAGAAACCGTAGAGCTCCTACCCCCATATCGCCTTGCCCCCTTCTCTTCTTCGGTACTAGTACCCACTAATTCATCGATTAGCCGGAGCATTTCCAGACAGCTTTTGAACGTATATATTTCTCCACTTTGGACATGACCGACACTGCCCTGCCAGGTACCATTATCCGTGCGCAAGATTCGAACAATGAAAGTAGCAGATTTTGTGGGCTGGCAAGAGGTGGTCTCTTCTCCCTTGTCGCGACCCTTCATAGAACCTTCCTCCCAGCTATACATCTTAACTAAGATTGTAACCGGGCACTCTCAAATAGTTCTTCAAAATCTTTCAAGGTTCTCCTCAGATGTCCACCTACCTAGCCTTTTGTAGAAGAATACCTAAAGGAGAGCCATCGTCACCGTCTTTGAGTACATCATAGGTGACATTCACTGGACCACAGGCGTCGTGTTCCAGATCTCTTTTTAACCTGCGACTTACAACCCTAGCCCCTATCTCGCCAGTACCCCATAGGCAGATTGCTATGGTGTTGCTGTTCCATTGGCAAACGGTATCCCCTCGCCTTAAGCTACTGGCAACCAAGGGAAGCTGTTGCATCACTTGGCCACTGCCTTCTTTACTCATGGAAACAAGCATAAAGGTAACCGGCTGCTGGCTGCGCTCTTGCCGTCGGCGTTCCAGAGAACAGATTGATTCGAAGGTCTTCTCGTCACAAAGAAAGGCGCCTTTGGAAGAGGTTGCTTCTCTATCGCTTGTCCCTGCTACCTGCTGTCTGCCGGGCAGCAACCTGGAAAGCAAAGCCTTCGCTTCTCGGCTAGGCTCTAGGCCAAACTCTTCTCTCATCATGCGTGCATAAGCCCGATACTGAGTAGCTGCCTCCGTGGAGCGGCCGGCTTGTACCAAATACCCGATGACTGCATAGTGGAGGTCTTCCCTATAGGGGTCCTTGCGAAGGGCGGTGCGACATAAACGGATAGCCTCTCCAATATCATGGGTCACATCTGCAACTAAAGCAGAAACCCTCAACGCAGCATCCAGGTACATCTCACGGTAGTACTCCCTAGCATCGGCGGCCCACTCCAGGTACGGGTCTTCTGCCAGAAAATCTCCTCGATATAAACCTAGCGCACTCTTAAAAACTCCTATAGCCCGACTTGAGTCTTCCTTAGTCAGTGCCTTGCCTTCCTCGTACAGTCTCTCAAACCTTTCCACATCCACCCAGCATGGCTCACAAGGAGCCAAATGGTACAGACCGTTGGAGTAGAGGATAAACTCCGACTTGCCATAGGCCTGCAGATTCGGTTCTATCACTCGCCGGGCGAAGTATACGCAGGTATGTAAGTTTTGCTCCATGGAACCACCATGATCGCTTTCTGGCCAGAGTACTTCTATTAATCTATCCTTCGGAACTTTCTCTCCCCGCCGGGCTGCAAGGTAGCGAAATAGATTGAGAGCCTTTTTGGACCTCCAATCGGCAGTAGAAATCTCCTTGCCGTCCACTTCAAGATAAAACGAACCCAACATATATATCCGCAAACGGTAGACCTGTGAGTTCGTATCCATAGCTAGATCCTCCCTGAAATGAAGCGCCCACCTACGCTGTCCATCATTGTACTCGCCAAACAAAACATAGCCCAAGATAGTCTTCTGATGTAGGGGTTCTTGCTAGAAGGAGTCTCACTTCAACATTAGACGAAACCTTCTTACTTAAGCCCAGGCCATGACCTAATCCGTCATCATTATAAAGGCCTTGATACCACATGCCCCAACTTCCACGTTTCACCTTGAGGGCAAACTGCAACCAAGGAGAATTGACTAGGCGGCCTTCCTTTGGTTTATATGCCAAAGGCAGATATGCTGCTTCTAAATCCACCATCTCTCCCAGGCTGACACGGTCGGATAGACCAAGTCGCAGAACGGCACTGGAATCTGTATCTTGGTTCAGCAAGACTCCCAGACCGAGCTCCTCGTAAAACTGCCAATCTAGGCCAACAGCATACTTAGTCTCAGATCCCAATCGATCTAAAGCGGCCTGTGCCCTAAACGGCTGTCGCTCTAGCTCCACCCGTGCACCGTAACCCATCTCGCCCCCTGTTTGGTTAACAACTAGCCCTACCTCCACCCAGCCTTCATCGGTGCCGGCATGCTGCCCCTCNTTAAGGAGACTTTGGAGTCCTTGGATACTGCCGATGGATACTATGGGGCCGCTTTCCGGTAGCAGCCTTGGATCCATGACGACTGCACTGGCATATAGGCCAAAGCACCTCCGCAAGCTCTCCTTGCCTAATGCTAGGTCTTGGATGACTATAGCTATGGGCTTTTCTCCATCGGATCTAATCCAAGTTGTAATATTCGTTTTTCCTGTAGTGCCGGCCCGGCTTAGGTACTCCAAAGCGACATCGGTCATGACGCGCTCACCTACGTCATCTATCTGCCTGGGCGTCAAAAACATCTTAAAAACCTGATCATCGTCTTTCTCATCGGTGTAGGCAATCTTATCCCGAGAAAGCTCTATGGAAGTAGGTGCACCAAGCATGGTAACCAGCCATGTGTCGTAATAGGCACCCGCTGCCTTGCTGTCCCAAACTCCGACTACCTCCGCCTTAAACGTACCGGGATATCCGCCTACCCAACTGAGCACATTCTCATCGGTCACGATGGTATAGCCACCCTGGACTTGGCCCCGTGATAGCTCCACGGCGGTTTCGAAGATGCCGCTTGCCCTTGCGGAAAATTCCACGAGCCGCAGTCCATAGGCGATCACTGGCTCATTTTCAGGAATCCCCGGTTCCTCCCAGCCGGGGCTGACTAGTTGGCGGGCTGCATCTAGTCCATCTTCTGCCTCACCGGCCCAAGCCGGGCTAGTACCCACTATCACAATGAGGAGCAAAGCAAGTAGACCGTAGCGTCTAGACATCATGGATCAACTGACCTCCCCTACTGGATGATGGGGGTTACGAACACAAGCACCTCTTTATCTGCTTCTCGTTTTACGTCACTTCTAAAGAGCCAGCGCAAAAGAGGAATATCTCCGAGGATGGGGACTTTCTTGGAAAGGCTGGAATAATCCTCTAGAGTCATTCCTGCCAGCACTGCTGTCTGCCCACTGGCCAACCTGATCGTGGTAGAAACAGCGCTGCGCTTGACTACTAGATCAGGTCTGGCTTCATTGACGAAATGGCTGACCTCGGGAGCGAGCGTCAAGATCACTTCGTCTCCGGCAACCACCATAGGGGTGACCTTGAGGGTGACACCAACTTCGATGCGCTCCGTCCGGTAAGTAGTCTCGCTGTTATCGGGCTTCATTAAAAGAATTTGTCGATCGCCAATGAAGAGGTCAGCTGTCTGCCTGTCCGCTACAATGACCCTAGGGTCGGCTGTTATCTTAGCTTGCTGCTGCCCTTCTAAGAGTTTTAGTTCAGTTAGCAGTTTTCCCCAGATGTTGGTATCCAAAGTGAGGAGACCTCCGGCGAAGCCGATGGTAGTCGACCAATCCTTGTTAAAACTCTGGCGGTTTTCTGCCGTGAACTTTAAGAGATTGTTACCTAGCTCTTTTACGGCCTCCGATGAGACTTCTGTAACCAGTAGTTTGATCTCCACAGTCTTGCGGGGGGTATCAAGCTTCTTAATAAGCTGCTTGATCCTCTCTAGTTCTATGGGTGGAGCAGAGATGGTTAAGACATCGCCGGTGGCCGTGCCCTTGACATAAGTAGTGAGAAAAGCCGGTAGCTGATCCAAAATCTCTTGGGCTTGCACGTTCTTCAGCTGAATTATTTCGGTCTCCACCAAGGCACCAAAGGTGGTATTTCTTGGATCGGGTAAACCGACGAAATAGAAATCATCTACCTTACGATAGGACAGACCCCCACTAAAGAGAATCATCCTCAAGGCCTTCTCTATGGGAATATCAACCAAATCCACTGTTACACGACCATTAACCGTCTGATCCGCGATGATGCTCACTCCGGTCTGCAGCGAGATCTCACTGAGAGCTTCCCTTAAGTCCGTATCAAAGAACATGATGGTGACCAACGGCTCCCCATCGGCAGATTGGGCAAAAGAAGCCCCGCTCAAGAGCAGAATCATTAATCCCAGCCAGATGACCATAATTCGTTTTAATTTTGGCATATCTTTACCCCCCGCTTAGTTACCCAGACTAGTATGCTCAAACTCAGCTTTCCAACGGTACAACAGTATAGACGATTACACCTTCATAGGTACCTGGAGCATCTTGCCATGTAGCTAACAATCGATAGTCCATGTCAAACGTACTCTCCCCAGCAATCGGCGACACCAGGATGGGTTCTAGGATGCTGTCCTTTGGCTTAAGAGCTTGCCATGGGAGATCTTCGCTAGACCCCACCCTGCGATATCCCATCTGTGAGGTAGGTAAGCGAGCACCACGGGGCCCGACGAAGGCATCACCCAAGGAANATGCATATATTGCATACCCTATGTTGCCACCTGCTCTCACCCTTACGGCAGCAGGTTTGGTAGCTAAGATACCTTCCTCCAATAGGATTGCGTCTTTGGTTATGTCGAAATCCTCTTCTTCGAATACGAGCTTGTCTGCGCCCAGATCTACCCATAGAACCTGGGGGATACCCATGACTATCTGCATTGTCGCGATACGTAAAACTTGAGCGCTTGCTGTGCTCACAAAGGTAAGGACTAGCACTGGCAGTACAAGTATCAACTTATTCATTTTCGTCATAGATGTATCCCTCCGTGTTTCCCAATATTCGCCCAATTCACCCCATTACCTGCCCGTGTTCTAATAATATTGGGTGTATCTAAAAAACAAGTTAAACAAGTCTGTTAGCCAACTGGGGAACCATCCGGTTTGGAGCGAAGGCAAAATAGTAAAGCAATCGGAAGTATTTACAAAGCCACCCCGATGCGGATCGTATCGGGGTGGCCTGATCTTATACCATGTTACCTAGCTTCAACGGTGAATACCAGTGTATCCTCATAGGTTCCGGCTGTATACGATGTCCAGTCCTTCAAAATAGTCTGCCAGTAACCACTAGCGGATACTTGGCCGTTCCACTTGCCTGGCTCTCTGGAAATGGATGGCCAGGCCTGCTTTCCAGGCCTAAAGACTCTGGGAAGAAACGACAAACCATGTACTCCATATGTGATCCAGTCATTTGCCTTCGGATCATCGAAGCCCGTAGAGTGAATACCTAGCTTGATCTTGGTATTCGTACCCCCGCTAACGGGTACCCAGACCTGCCCATTTAAAAATGTGCCGGGCCGGCAGAAGGAGATATCCATATCGCTAAGACTAATCTCAGCCCAAGGTACAACATGCAGCGTGACATCCATCGTCTCTGTTTTCGGCAGATTGCCTTCACACTCGGCTGGTGGTGGGGGGGTCGGTGGCCAGAACCACTCTACTCCCACGTCACCTAGTACTTCTGCCTCCTCTGCAAAGGCACCAAAGCCAATGCCCAACACTAAAGCTATAGCTAGCATCCATACGGACAATCTCTTCACTTTAGGTCCTCCTTCAATATAAAAAGTCCTGCTGTCCAATACATCCACTTAACTAAAACCCCTCAGCTTTAGGCAATACCACCTCCTAGACTATTGCCAAATGGTCACTTAAAATCTGTGTGGTGGCTTGTTATGGTTTGAATATAAACTGGGGGCCTCAAATTTGCCTTATAACAGGCTCAAAACACTCTCAATAGTTGTGGGACTTTGTGCCTATATTGCCATTTTTGGGATTGAGATCTGCTAGATAAAATAAAAAGGGTGGAAGTCTCCACCCTCTCGGCTTTCTACACTATTCACTTATGGGTACTATTTGGCCCCTGCCGGAAAGCATCAGCTTTAGCAGCTTGGGGTATAGCCTATCCCTGTCTTTGCTGGATCTTCGCCCAGGTATCCCTAAGGGCTACTATCCGGTTAAACACTAGGCTGTCTGGCTTGGAGTCCACTGTATCCACACAGAAGTACCCCTGGCGCTCAAACTGATAAAAACTGCCGGGAGCTGCCTGCGCTAAGCTCGGCTCTAGCATACAATCCTTTAGAACCTCCAGGGAGTTGGGGTTGACATAAGATACGTAGTCTTCTACATCGGCGGGATTCTCGATGGTAAATAGACGGTCGTAAAGCCGCACTTCTGCCTTAACGGCATGGCGAGCAGATACCCAGTGAACGATACCCCGTACTTTCCGTCCATCGGGAGTGGAACCCCCTAAAGTATCCGGATCATAGGTGCACCGCAGCTCCACTACCTGGCCGTTCTCATCTTTGATTACATCCTCACATTTGATGACATAGCCATACCGCAGGCGCACCTCCCGACCGGGAGCCAAGCGACGATAGCGCCTGGGAGGGTCCTCCATGAAGTCCTCCTGCTCAATATATATCACCCTCGATAGGGGCACCTTGCGGCTACCCATACTGGCATCTTCAGGGTTATTGACAGCCTCTAGCTCCTCTACCTTATCTTCTGGGTAGTTTTCAATCACTACCCGCAAAGGACGCAAGACCGCCATGGCTCTAGGGGCACGCTTGTTCAAATCATCTCGGACGCAATGCTCCAGCATAGCCATATCAACTAAGCTGTTATTTTTGGCTACTCCTACCCGCTCACACAGATCTCTGACAGCCTCCGGTGTGTATCCCCGGCGTCTAATCCCCGCTATGGTAGCTAGCCTAGGATCATCCCAGCCGGTAACGTAGCCAAGCTCCACTAGTCGCAAGAGTCTGCGCTTACTGGTGATAGTATAGGAGAGATTGAGCCTTGCAAACTCAATTTGCTGAGGCCGACAGGGAACGCTGACATTCTCCAACACCCAGTCATATAAGGGTCGATGATCTTCGAACTCCAGCGTACAAATAGAATGGGTAATCCCCTCCAGCGCATCGGAGATGGGGTGGGTAAAATCATACATCGGGTATATGCACCAATCATCGCCAGTACGGTGATGATGCATGCGCTTGATCCTATACAAGACTGGATCTCGCATGTTCATATTAGGAGAAGTCATGTCGATCTTAGCCCTTAATACTCTCGAGCCATCGGGAAACTCTCCGGCTCGCATGCGCTTGAAGAGATCGAGATTCTCTTCTATGGACCGTTCTCGATAAGGACTATTCTTGCCTGGTTCAGTCAGTGTGCCTCGATACTCACGGATCTCTTCCGCGGAAAGGTCATCAACATAAGCTAAACCCTTTTCAATGAGTTCTATGGCATAATCATATAGCTGTTCGAAATAGTCAGCAGCATGGTAGAGTTTGTCTCCCCAATCAAACCCTAACCACTTGACATCCCGCTTGATAGCCTCCACATACTCTAGCTCCTCTTTCGCGGGATCTGTATCGTCAAAGCGCAGATGACAAGTTCCATTAAACTTCTCGGCCAATCCGAAGTTGAGGCAAATGGACTTGGCATGCCCAATGTGCAGATATCCATTGGGCTCAGGCGGAAACCTCGTTACCACTCGTCCCCCATGCTTATCGCTCTTAAGATCCTCAATGATAATGCTTTCAATGAAATTGGCTGGCTGCATATTAGATATATCCACACTAAAGACTCCCTTCAGTATCCATGGATTTCGCCCACTTTCAGCTAGCAAGATGACCATGATGAAGCTTCTGGGCCACTACCGAAAACGTCCTTGTGACTAGATACGCCAACTACACCATCCACTGTTTGCTAGCCGATGGAAGAATTGTCCGATCGCGGCTAGGCACAATACTAGCCTTCTAGATTGCATTATACCCAAGAAACCAGGCCTCAGCAAGGAAGACCTTCTATAGACAAAGAGGATGTACAGCCTATGGGCTCGAATTCAGGGGAGAGGTCTGAGCCAATAGCCTCATATAGTCACACCTTCGCTCTGAGATTGGCTGTGCCGGTCCTAGACTCATACTGTACCATGGACAGTGGTATATCTATAATAACCCTATTACGAGAGGGGGAGAGCCCATGTGCAAGAAGGGGACTGTTCTGGAAGCCGTCATCGAAGAGACGGTCTATCCCAACAAAGGTCTAGTATACCATGACGGAAAGAGAATCCTCGTCCATGAAGGGCTAGAGGGACAGAAGGTAAGGATCAGGATTACCCGTAGACGCCACGGCAGAACCGAAGCCAAGATCCTAGAGATTCTGGAAAGGTCGCCTTTCGAGCAAGAAGCCTACTGCCGGCAGTTCGGCTCCTGTGGTGGTTGCGCCTATCTTAACGTGCCCTATGCAGAGCAGCTTAGGATTAAAGCGAAACAGGTAGAGAAGCTTTTGCTAAACGCTGGTATTAGCGGCTTTGACTTCCTGGGTATAGAGCCTAGCCCCCGCACAACTGCCTACCGCAATAAGATGGAATACACCTTTGGAGATGCCGGGGATGGGGGATTATCCTTAGGATTGCACCGAAAGAGAATGCGTTACGAGATCTCGCCGGTAGATGGTTGCCAGTTGGTGGATGGAGACTTTCTGGCCATCTTGGATCTGGTACTAGATTACTGCCGAGACCTCGGGCTGCCCTTCTATCACAAAAAAAGTCGAGAGGGACTGCTGCGGAACCTTGTCATCCGCAAAGCCCATACCACTGGTGAGATCCTGGTCAACTTGGTTACAACTTCTCAAGCAAAGCTCGATCTGACAAAGCTAGGCACAAAACTGGAGAGTCTAGCTTTAGACGGTGAGATTGTGGGCTTTCTCCACACCATCAATGATGGCAAAGCTGATGCGATCCGGGCTGACTTCGTCAATATTATCTTCGGCAGTAGTGTGATTGTCGAAGAAATCCTAGGCCTTCGGTTTCAGATTTCGCCTTTCTCCTTTTTTCAGACTAACAGCTTAGGCGCGGAGAAACTATACACCATAGTACGAGATTTTGCTGGGTCTATGCCGGGCTTGGTGCTGGATCTGTACTGCGGTACCGGCACCATTGCCCAAATCATCAGCCCTCTTGCCCACAAAGTGATAGGCATAGAAATAATTGAAGAAGCCGTCGCGGCAGCCAAGGCCAATGCCCGGTCCAATAATCTCGATAACTGCAGCTTCATCGCCGGTGATGTCCTTATAGAATTGGGTAACCTTGCCTATAAGCCGGATCTCATCATCCTCGATCCACCCCGGGGCGGCGTTCATCCCAAAGCCCTTGAGAAGATCATGGCCATGGAAGCGCCCCATCTAGTCTATGTCTCCTGCCAGCCGGCATCGTTGGCCAAAGACCTCAGCGTATTGCAAGCAAGGGGATATAGGGCCACCCTGGTTATGTGCGTGGATATGTTCCCCCATACGCCTCATGTAGAGACCGTAGTCAAGCTGGGCTACTTGCCCAACTAAGGACTGCTGCCACTTCCTTACGGTCGTTGGTATACTTGAAGCAACAGCAAAGGAACTACCGCCTATAGCATTGAAGGAGGGTGTGCTGCTTCTTCCTTTCAATACCCTCAAGTGGAACACGGAACGGGATCCTATTCAAAAACGTCCTTGAAGATGGCTGGGTTTTCCAGAGGTACACTTTAAGTGAACACGGGGTGGTGATTGCAGGGCCGAAGCCACATACCCTAATGGAACCAGTAGATCCCAGGTAGATGATTCCAGCAGTTAGATCCATTGCCGAAATATGGCTTTATCACACTCACTAGCAGCATTAGATATAGATGAAGTGAATAGATAAGACCATTGCCTTCATTGACTATGCGGCTAATCGGGCTTTGGAATGCTGTCATACTGAGCATCAGCCGTCACAGTAGTACTTCCCATAGTCTGTCACCAAAAGATGCAGTGGTGGTTCATTTTCTTCAATTTCAGGAAAGCGACCTAGGGGTTCGAGAAATCGGTTGTCGGTATTGTCGTCATTGACTTGGGAGACCTCTCCAACTAGGACAGTCCCCTTCCCCTTTTCCCCCCAGAATCTATGGTACGTACCGGGAAAGAGGGTGATG
>JGI24707J26582_10000869_pt1 | contig 24199 bp, 21 predicted proteins | sample BioPla1DNA1_FD_26582 | JGI IMG/M metagenome (IMG submission 26582)
TATTACTGCTAACCATGATGAGCTTCCTCCCACAGGAGTAAAAAAGCTTGTCAAAAGCATTGATGCTTGTATAAAACAAGCTATTGAAAAAAGCATTTGCATTTTTGATATTGTTCGGCTTTGCTTCAACATTTTATTCTCCTTTACCCCTTGTTTTGATGGTCGGTTAATATTCCATTAATTTTCCCGGTATCTAATACCTCTACCTCAAGGTTTATCCTATAAGGACTTTTTGAATATATTTCATCAAAGTTTTCTACAATTTGTTCAAACTTTTCAGGACTCTTTTTATACAACGCTGAACCAAAACCAAAAATATCCGACTTATAATTCTTAGAGCTTTGTATAGCTGAGCCTATTTTTGTATACATATCATCTTTTAGCAAATCATTGATAAAAGGAATTATATTATCACTATGCTTGTCCTTAAATCCCGCTAGCTCACTTATTCTAAAGGTAGCTTTTATATTTACTTCATTTATAAATTCACCGTCAATATAATCACTTGAAATACTTGATTGTGAGCTTACAATAGCTAATGCTGCATTTCCATCATCATTTTTCACTATTATATTCCTTTTTGGTGATTGTCCTAAAATCCACATTAATCCTTCTGTTTGATGAATACCAAGCTCGCCTATCATCTTCCCCTCTTTAAAAATCGCTGTTCCTTCTATTTCTAAAATAGTGTTTTTATCACTATCAATTTTTGAAACAACAATAGGTGCTATCGGGCATGTTGTTTTATTAATATGAGTTGACAAAAACGAAAGTAAATTTATTTTAGAATAAAACGAGGGTGCTACATCATTATCAAGCATACTTTTTACAGCAAAGGCAGATATATTATTTTGCGTTGTCTTTNTTTGCANCACAGCCTTAGCATNTTGCTTAGCTACTATTAAAGGGACCTCCATTCTGGTATTCTCATTTCTCACAAACCAATCAAGAAAACACGCTATTCCACGTCTTGCCTGCTCTTCACCTATTAAAATTACTTGATTATGACTAAAATATAAGCTCCTAGTGCTTTGGATTTTCAAGCTCTCTATTGCCGCTTGTATATTTACTCCTGTCGAATCTAAAATAATAGGCTCTGTTTCCCCTTGGGAATCCTTTTGCCCCTTAGACATATCACCCACCTGCAATACAAGCTTAATTTCATCTTTTTCCGCCCCTGCATCTATACCCATACCTGTAACTATTGCCAGATCGCCTACTTCCTTTGAATCCCAGCAGCCTGCTAAAAATAACGCCATAGTAAATATTAATATAACTCTGAATATTTTCATAAAACCCCTTAATTAATTATTTTTAGTTTTACCACGCCTTATATCATCAACCCCCGAAAGACTCTTAGGTCTTGTTTTCATAGTCCATATAGGCATTCTTATATAGCTGTCTTGGACATTTCTAGCTGGTATTAATCCTTCAAAATAAGGCACACCAAATGATGTGAGCGACGCTAAATCTATCAAAATTGCAAAAAATACAAGTGTAAACCCATATCCACCTAAAAAAGCCGAAAACACCATAGATATAATTCTTAAAATAGTAACAACATCTGTTTGACTTGGCACAACAAATCCTGCAACCGCTGTAATAGCAACAGTAATAACAACAGGAGCACCAACTATCCCTGCAGAAACTGCCGCTTCTCCCATGACTAATGCACCTACAATACTAATTGCTTGCCCCACTGGTCTTGGCAGCCTTAGTCCGGCTTCTCTCAATATTTCAAAGGCGAAAACCATTATAAAAGATTCTATAAAGGCTGTAAAGGGTGTTCCTTCCTTTGCTTCTGCTAAAGTAAACAGTAGCTTTGTCGGTATTAATTCCTGATGAAAGGTTGTTAAAGAGATATATATAGCAGGTGCAAATATCGCTATCATAAATGATATAAACCTTAATATTCTCAATGCTGTTGCATATGAAGGGCGAACATAATAATCTTCAGCCGTCTGAAAGCTTTCTATAAAGAGCATTGGCACAGTAAGCACAAAGGGTGAGCCATCTGTGATAATAGCTATTCTCCCCTCTAGTATTCTAGCACTTGCTACATCAGGCTTTTCCGTATAATTTACAGTAGCAAATAAACTAAAAGGATTATGGTCAATATAGGACTGTATATAACTAGAATCAATAAGAGCGTCAATACTAATATCCTCCAGCTGAGATTTTAATTCATTTAAAATCTCAGGATTTACAACCCCATCAACATATGCCAAAGCAACACTTGTCTGTGATTTTCTGCCTATTACCATATGCTCTATTATTAGTGATGATTTTATACGTCTCCTTAGCAGTGCAGTGTTCGTTCTAAAGTTTTCGGTAAAACATTCTCTAGGGCCTCTGATAACGGATTCAGATTGTGGCTCTGTCACTCCCCTCTTATCCCAGCCTCTAGTACTTATTATTAATCCTCGCTTAAACCCATCAATTAAAAACACCGTATCACCCGACATAAAGGCATTGATAAGTTTTGCTGGACTTTCCTCATAAACTACATCAGCTGAGCAAATAACGCAGTTTCTTACTGCCTCAACTACATCGCAGGGCTTAGATGGCATATATATTTCATTGCCTTTAAACAGCTTTAGCGGCTGTAATATGGATTGTGCTATTAATTCTTGATTTACAAGTCCATCTACAAANATAACTGCACCATTAAGCTCGCTGTTTTCTCCAAAATTAAATGTCGTCACCTTTATATCAAGGCTTGTGCCAACAATGCCTCTGATTTTATTTAAATCTTCATCAAGCACTCCTATAAGCTCTGAATAAATAGGACAGGAATTTTGCTTTTCCCACTCATTTTCAGCCTTTATCTCTTTACTGCTTATTATTTTCTTTATATGTCTATTTAACGCTTTAAACAACATAATCATTTTCCTTTTATTTTTTTGTTAGTATTTGTATCAAATAAATAATTATTCAAGTTCTATTTCCTTTTACACTCAAATATAATATCTACGAAAGGAATGATAAAAATGACAGAAACAAAAATACTTGAAAATGAAATTTCAAAGCAAAATGAAGTATCCACGCCTATTTCAATTGAGGAACATAAAAATCAATCTGCATCACCCTCTCTTGAAAAATCTCCTATAATTCAAATCAATCCAAATTTCAACCCTCAGAAAAGGACAAGCTTAATAAAAATAAAAAGCAAGCTTATTTTTTCACTAATGATTTTACTATTAGCAGGAGTGCTTCTCGGTGGAATGGTTTCTCCTTATATCAAGGAATCTGATATAAGCTTTTTAGCAAATAGCTTTCTCCAATCAAGGCAAAACGAAGAATTTTTTAGCATTTTTAAAGCAAGTCTTTTTGGAACTCTTGCTTTGGTAGGAGCTATATTTCTACTTGGATTTTCCGCCATATCCTCCCCTCTTTTATTTATTGCACCGCTGTTTAAAGGCCTTGGTTTAGGCGTTTCCATAGGATTTTTATATCTAAGTGAAAGCTTTAACGGACTTTTAAAGGCACTTCTTTTTATAGTTCCAAGCGGCGTATTTAGCTCGGTGATAATTGTACTATCTACAAATGCAGCAATACGATTTTCAATCTATACCTTACTATGTATTTCACAAAATCAACAAAAGCAACAAAATAATAGTAATCAAAATTCTTCATCTAAAGCAAGTCCAATTGCAGCCTTAATATTCAAGCTTTTTATATTTGTTATTCTTACAGTGCTGTGTGCTTGCATTGATGGCTTGGTGTCAATATTATTCAGAGGATTTTTTGCATAAAAAATTCCCTGCTCAGCCTTTACGCTAGCAGGGAGTTTTTCATACAATCTCATACAAATCATTAGCACCATCTTTAAGTACATGNTCTTTTATTTCAATAACCTTTACCTTAAGTGGATTTTTACCAAGATTAATTTCTATTATATCGCCAATTTTCACATCATANGATGCCTTTACAGCACGTCCGTTTACAAAAATTTTTTCAGCGTCACAAGCTTGATTTGCCACNGTGCGACGCTTAATAAGACGTGAAAGCTTTAAATACTTATCTATTCTCATAATAACTCTTTCTATAAAACTTAAGCGGACTCCTATAAAAGAAGTCCACTTTTAATGCCANATTTTTCTTTTGCGAAGATTACTTAGCTACAGCATCTTTCAAAGACTTACCAGCCTTAAAAGCAGGTACTGTTGTAGCGGGAATTTCAATAGGCTTCTTTGTTTGAGGATTTACACCTGTACGAGCTGCTCTCTTACGAACTTCAAAAGTACCAAAGCCAACGAGTTGAACCTTGTCACCCTTTACAAGAGCGTCAGTGATAGCATTGATTACAGCGGATAAAGCCTTATCAGCTGTCTTCTTTGTGATTTCCGCTTCCTCAGCAATAACTGAAATTAATTCTGCCTTTGTCATAAATTAAACCTCCGTAATTTTATAAAGCAGTTTCTATATTACGAACTGCATTATTCCTAATTGTTCCGTCGTTTTCATTATTAGAAAGTTCGACATCCCTAAATCGCATTATAAACCTATTTATTGAATCTGTCAAGAGTTTTTCAGCGTTTTTATCCAACATTCTTAATAAATCACAGTAAAAGAGCAAAAAATCGCCTAATTTTTCATCAATATGCTGAATTTTTTCATCATTAACATTATTTTCAATGTCGCCCAAAGCCTTTCGCAAACAGCTGAATATTTCAGCATTATTACTAAAATCAGCACCGGACTTAGCCGCTCTCTTTCCAACCTTTTGAGCTTTCATAAGTGCGGGTAATGTCTTTGGTACGCTTTCAAGAGTTTGATAAACCTTGTCTTGCCCTTTTGATTTTTGCTTTAATTCATCCCAATTTTTTAAGACCTGCTCAGAATTTTCAGCACTGACATCTCCAAAGACATGAGGATGACGATAAATAAGCTTTTTGCATATATCATTGCAAACCTCATTAAAATCAAAGCTGCCTATCTCCTGCTCAATCCTTGCGTGAAAAACGACCTGTAAAAGCAAATCGCCTAACTCCTCCTTAAGCAAAGGAGTGTCGTCATTATCAATAGCCTCAGCTACTTCATACGCTTCTTCAATCAGGTTCATCCTAATCGAATGATGGTCCTGCTCTCTATCCCAAGGACAGCCATTTTCACTACGCAACAAAGCCATAATTTCCAAAAGGTCAATTAAGCCATAATTATCTTTGAATTTAAACATCAAAAACCTTTTTCCTAAATATAATTTATAAAGTCTTTCTCACTGTTAAACGACAGTGACTTTATTTTACCCTATTATGATGATAAATTCAAGTCTTTTGGCATAATTAGTTTATTTTTGTTTAATTATTATGGATTTTATACCAATTGACTTACTAAAAATCAGTAATAATATATAAATAATCGCACCTGCCGATACTGATAAAATTAAGGAAAACACTGAATTTGTTATAACATTTAATAGATTCCAAATAATTTTTGCACTAACCACACAAAAAACAGCAGATAAAAAAGGTCTTAAAAATATCACTTTAAAATCCATATCAAGCTTTACTTCTCTTTTTAATATAGAAAATCCAATGAAAAATACTACAATATAGCTAAAAAGTGTAGAAAATGTTGCACCCTTTATATTTATTTGTGGTATAGGAGTTAAAAATATATTTCCTAGCCATTTAATACATATTCCTAAAAGCATAAGCTTTAACGGCACATCTCCCCTTCCTATTGACTGTAAAACTGTAAAAATAACGCCAGTCACAATTAAAAACATTCCAAATATGCCGAGAAGCTGTACTAGTGGAAGGGCTATTTGTGCCTCTGACGGTCTAGATGAATAAAGCAAAGCGAGTATTGGCTTTGCCATGGCAGCTAAGCCAAAGCATAATGGAAAGCCCATTATAAGTGTTCCTCTAAATACGATAGTAATATTTCTATTAAGCTCCTTGTAATCCCTTTGTGAAAATGCTGCAGCAATATTTGGCAAAGCACTTTTATCAAGCATAGATGCAATTGCCGGAATCAGCATAAACAGTGATGCAGCTATCCCTGTATAACTTCCATACATAAATACGCCAAGTCCCTCAAGTCCATTTGACGAATTAATGGCCTGAGGATAATTTCTAATAAAAAATTCATGATTTTTTAAGATTGAATTGCTTATTCCCCGTGGTACAGTAAGAATGTCTATTGATGACATAAAATTCATAACAACAGCACTTAAGCCAATAGGTGCGGTTTCTTTTATCAAAAGCTTGGAAATTTCTATTCCTGACTGAGAAAACGGATTTTCCAAGAGTTGTTTTTTACTTATACCATCCTTCATTTTACTTCTTATAAAAAGATATAAAAAAGCTGATATTTCACTAAATGTAACTCCAAGCACAGCACCACCGGCGGCAAATGGAATAGCGAGTCTTACTGCTTTTTCAGCACTATCAGCTGCTAATCCGAAAACCATTCCTGAAGATTTGTATTGATAATCTGCCCACAGAATTGCACCATAAGAAAAAGAAAGTCCAAACACTGCTTTAGTACACGCCTCAATTATTTGTACTGCCGCAGTAGGCTTCATGTTATTAAGTCCCTCAAAATACCCTCTATAAACCCCTCCTATACAGCACAAAAGCACAGTTGGTGATATGATAAGGATGGGTAAATAGCTTTCAGGCATTTTTGTAACTATGCTTGAAAAGGGTTTTGCTAAAACAAGCATTACTAAAGTCGAAATCAATCCAAAAAAGCCAAACAACCTTAAAGCCACTCTCTTTATCTTTTGAGCATTGTAAAACTGCTTTTTAGCTATATTAGCTGAAACAAGGTTAATCATTGCCGTAGGTATTCCCGCTGCTGTAACAGCGTATACCGGAGAAAATAAGCCATAGGCTGAGGAATAATACCCCATACCCGTACCTCCAAGTATATTCGCAAGTGGTATTCTAAAAATTGCCCCTACAATTTTTGTCACAACCATAGCTGTTAACAGTATCAAGGTATTATGTAAAAGCTTACTCTTTTTTATATCCATCATAAATATCCCTCCATAAAATATTCTATTTATGCCTGTACATAATTAGAAGTGTTTATTAAGGAATATTTTGGCTATAATAATCATGAGGTGATCAAATGCTTAAACAAGGCTACAAATTTATGTTTAATATTCCTGAAAACGGCACAAAGTCCACCCTTACAAATATTACAATTTGTATTGAAGCAGCAAGAAAAAATTATTGCTCTTATGAAATAGTGCAAAGAATTATTACCAATTATCTTAATAAGATAGGACAATCACAATTATCAAAAGAAACCAATGATAATTTCGAAAAACTGTTTTCCTCATTAGCAAAGTTATCCGCTTTTAACGGTTTTGAGCTGGTACGTATGGAAATCAGCACAAATTATAACAGACCTATACGTATCGCCCGTGAAACCCTTACCCCGCAAAAAAGAGCAGAGCTTGATAATATTTTGAGGCAAATTAACTCCTTTGATATAAAACAGCTTAATGTCGAGGAAAGTAAAAAACCACATATAGAAAAACAGATAAAAAAAGAAAAAAACAAGAAAACAAAAAGCTATTTAATGCTAATTGTTATTCCTGCTTTGATAACTCTTTTTGGAATTATATCATTGGTATTATCTGTATAAATATACCTACCCTCTGCCAAGACTTTTATCCTTCATAGCTCTTTGAATATCTCTTTGAGCATCACGCTTTGCGGCTGTTTCTCTTTTATCATATAGCTTTTTACCCTTGCAAAGGCCTACCTGCACCTTTACCATAGAGCCTTTAAAATACAGTGACAGGGGTATAAGAGTATAGCCTCCCTGCTTTACAAGTCCAAAAAGACGCATAATCTCTTTTTTATGGAGTAAAAGCTTTCTTTCTCTTAGTGGGTCACGATTAAAGATATTTCCCTTTTCATATGGTGAAATATGCATCTGCTTAATAAACGCTTCACCATTTTGTATATTTATCCAAGAATCCTTTAAATTCACGCCGCCGCCACGAATCGCTTTGACCTCAGTACCGAAAAGCTCAAGCCCTGCTTCTACACTTTCTTCAACAAAATATTCATGCCTAGCTTTCCTATTTTCCGTAATAGTTTTTATATTCATCAATTCTCCTGTTCTATGGTAAAAGGAATGAGAAAAAACGGCATAACATCGTCATACCGTCTACACTGCCAAATCACTGCAGTTGATGATTTAATTGCTTTTAACACACCTTGACATTTTATTCAACCATAAATTTAAGTGCATTATAAAAGCGTTGTAAGAGTATATGCCTATACTCTTACAAGCCTTAAGTATTATTCTACAATAAACTTACTTAACTCATCAAGCAATGGCTGGCAATCGTCGGAATGAATATTAAGCTCTAAATCCTTAGATAAATCTAAGCTGAAAATACCCATAATAGACTTAGCATCAATAGCATATCTGCCAGAAATCAAATCAACTTCATAATTTACTTTCCCTACGGTATTAACAAATTCTTTTACATCATTAATGGTTTTAATAGAGATTTTAATTTTTTTCATATTATAAAACCCTCCTTCTTATACTGTTATAATAAGAATATCAGAAAAGCTTCAACTAGTCAATAGCAATTATAAACTATTCTAATTATTTGTATGATTTTACAAAAAAAATCGATTTTTTTGACATATATAATATTAATTCACTACATATTTGTTTATTTTTTCCACTAAAGTATCGAAACTATTTCCATCAATTTTCAAATCTAAAGGTTTTGATGTATCAAGGCTAAAAATTCCAATAATTGATCTGGCATCTACGAAATAATTTCCATCACCAATTTCACACATAGCCCCACTTTTTTCAATCAAATCTACAAAATCCTTTACCTTTTCTACATTATTTAATAAAACCCTGACATTTTTCATGAGCTATTCCTTTCCCTGTAATTCTTTTGTTTATTATAATAACATATTTATAAAAATAGTCAATACATATTGCAAAAAAAAATGTTTTATACTATAATAGATATATCGATTTATAAAAAAATTTAGATAAGGATAGTATGATTTTTCATATGAATTTTCAAATATATACATTAGGCTGTAAAGTTAATCAGTATGAAAGTGATATGCTAAGAGATTTAATGTGTAAAAACGGCTTTAAAGAGCAAAAAGAAGGTATCAGCGATATTTATATTATAAATTCCTGCACCGTAACCGCTCAGGGCGATAAAAAAGCAAGGCAAGCAATAGGAAGATATAAAAAGCTTAATCCTAGTGCTATTATTGTACTAACTGGCTGTTTTCCACAGGCTTTTCCTGAAAAAGCCTCACTGATGGAACGTGCTGATATAATAACAGGCGTCACTGACAGGGCAGAAATTCCTCATAAGATTAAGCAATACCTTTTGGATAGAAATAGAATTATCAACATAAATAGGCATAATAATTCATTTGATGAAACAGGATATGTAAATTCCGATAAAACTCGTGCCTATGTAAAGATTCAAGACGGATGCGATAGGTTCTGTACCTATTGTATTATTCCTAAGGCAAGAGGGCCGGTGCGTTCTCGCAGAATTGAAGATATTATAAATGAGGTGTCCCTTCAAGCTGATAATAATCATAAGGAAATCGTTTTAGTCGGCATAAACCTTGCTTTGTATGGCAGAAAAGAGGGCTTATCCCTCGCTGATGCCGTTGAAGCTGCTGCTAGTGTTAATGGAATAAAGCGTATAAGGCTCAGCTCTTTAGAGCCTGAGATGCTCACTGATTCTGAAATACAACGCATGGCTGGTGTGGACAAGCTTTGCCCGCATTTTCATTTATCCATTCAAAGTGGAAGTGACTCTACACTTAAAAGAATGGGCAGACATTATGATAAAAAATTATATCTAGATATAGTTAAAAACTTGCGTAAGCATTTTGATAATTGTGCAATAACTACCGATATAATGGTAGGTTTTCCAGAGGAAAGCGAAGAAGAATTTGAAGAATCACTAAGCTTTGTAAAACAAATGAATTATGCACAGGTTCATGTTTTTTCATACTCACAAAGACAGGGTACAAGGGCTGTAATGCTGAAAAATCAAATTCCACCGGAAATAAAGGCAATACGACATAAAAAAATTCAGGAAGCTGCAGATTTTTCACGTAAGAAGTTCTTAGAAAATCAAATTGGTACAACCCAAAGCATACTTATAGAAAAGCCACAGAGCCAGCTGTATTCGTACGGTCATACTGAAAATTATGTAGAAGTTAGAGTAATAGGCGTTGAGATGCCAAGGCATGAAATTATTAATGTAAAAATAACAGGTGCTGAAAATGATCACTGCATAGGCGAGCTTGTCTAGCTTATTTAATATGGTTTAATAATTTTATTATAAATTTATTGGAGGAAGAAATGTCGAAAAATTCTGTTTATCGCATTTACGTTGAAAAAAAAGAAGAATTTGCAGTTGAAAGCAAGGGGATCTTTGATGAGCTTGTTTCATTTTTGCAAATCAAAAGCTTGCAAAATGTGAAGATTATCAATAGATATGATGTTGATAATATCTCGAAAGAAAACTTTGAAAAAGCAATTCCCACAGTTTTTTCAGAGCCACCCGTCGATAATATTTTTTTTGAGCTGCCAAAAAATACTCAAAACGAAGTATATCTAGCTGTTGAATTTCTGCCAGGACAATTCGACCAGAGAGCTGATAGTGCTGCACAATGTATTCAGCTGTTATGTGGTGGGGAACGTCCAAGAGTTAAGAGTGCTAAAATCTATATTCTCAGTGGTAAAATTTCCGACGCTGAAATGCAAAAAATCAAGGACTTTTTAATAAACCCCGTAGAATCACGTGAATGTGGTCTTGATGCCTATCAAACGCTTGAAGAAAAATTTGAAATTCCAAATCAAGTTGATGTGCTTGATGGATTTATTTTACTCGATGAAAACGGACTAAAAGAATTTGTTAATGAATATTCATTAGCTATGGATGTTGATGATGTGAAGTTTTGCCAAGAATATTTTAAAAGTGAAAATCGCAATCCTACAATAACAGAAATCAGAATGATTGATACCTATTGGAGCGATCATTGCAGACACACAACTTTTCTCACTGAAATAACAGATGCTAAAATTAATGCTGATTATATAAATAAAACCTTTATTACATATAAGCTTCATAAAAAAGAGCTTGGAAGAGAAAATAAGCCGATTACCCTAATGGATATTGCAACTGCTGCTGCCAGAAAGCTGAAAAAAGACGGTTTTCTTCCCGACTTAGATGAAAGCGAAGAGATCAATGCCTGCTCAGTAAAGATTAAGGTTGATGTTGATGGAAAAATGCAGGACTGGCTTTTAATGTTTAAGAATGAAACACACAATCACCCAACTGAGATTGAGCCATTCGGTGGTGCGGCAACCTGCCTCGGTGGTGCTATACGTGACCCTCTTTCAGGACGTGCCTATGTATATCAGGCTATGAGAATCACAGGTGCTAGTGACCCCTTGCTCCCTGTTGAAGAAACGATTAAAGGAAAGCTTCCTCCTAAAAAAATCACAACAACTGCAGCAGCAGGATATTCCTCATATGGGAATCAAATCGGACTTGCCACAGGACTTGTCAATGAAATATATCACAAGGGTTATATGGCTAAAAGAATGGAGCTTGGTGCTGTTATTGCTGCTGCGCCTGCTGAAAATGTAGTCCGTGAGAGGCCAATAGCAGGTGATAAAATTATTTTGCTCGGCGGTAGAACAGGCCGTGATGGCTGTGGCGGTGCAACAGGCTCTTCAAAATCACATAATCTTGACAGCCTTGAAAAATCCGGTGCAGAGGTGCAAAAAGGTAATGCTCCTGAGGAGCGTAAAATTCAAAGGCTGTTCAGAAATAAAAATGTTACTCGCCTTATCAAGCGATGCAATGACTTTGGTGCAGGTGGTGTATCCGTAGCTATCGGAGAACTGGCTGACGGACTCGATATAAACCTTGATGTTGTTCCTAAAAAATATGAGGGTCTTGACGGTACGGAGCTTGCTATTTCTGAAAGTCAAGAAAGAATGGCTGTTGTTGTAGCTGATAGTGATGTGGAAAAATTTATTTCCTTTGCTAATGAAGAAAATCTTGAGGCAACTGTCGTAGCCGAAGTAAAGGCTGAGCCTCGCCTTTTAATGACGTGGAAGGGCAAGGAAATTGTTAATCTTTCAAGAGAATTTTTAAATTCAAACGGTGCTAAAAAATTTGCGGAGATACAAATAAACAAGCCTGAAATTAAGCCCTTGTCAAATAGAAAAAATACTAAAGCAGATTGGATTAATCTTGTTTCCGATTTAAATGTCGCATCTCAAAAGGGATTATTGCAGCGTTTTGATAGCTCAATTGGTACAAGCACAGTCCTTATGCCCTTTTCTGGAAGGCATCAAGCTACACCTATTCAATCCATGGCAGCAAAAATCCCTGTACTTGATAAGCAAACAACTACTTCTTCAATAATGTCGTGGGGATTTAATCCTTTTTTATCAGAACAATCTCCATATCATGGGGCACAATCAGCCGTTATTGAAAGCGTCGCTAAAATAATTGCTACCGGTGGTGATATTAACAAATGCTGGCTTACCTTCCAAGAATATTTTGAAAGAACTAAAGATGACCCCATACGCTGGGGAAAGCCTTTCGCAGCCCTGCTCGGTGCTTATAAGGCACAAACAGAGCTAAAGCTGGCTTCAATCGGTGGCAAGGACAGTATGTCCGGCACTTTTGAAGAAATTGATGTTCCTCCTACTTTGGTTTCAATTGCTGTAAGTGTTTCCAATCAAGATAATATAATTAGCAGTGACTTTAAATTGCCCTTTAGCAAAATAGCTTATATAAAACCACGATACGACGAAAATAACGAACCTGTATATGAAAGTGTAAAGGAAGTTTTCTTAGCTGTACAAAAGCTTATACGTGAGAAGAAGGTACTTTCCTCATGGGCAGTGGGCTTTGGAGGTATTGCTGAAGCTGTGTTTAAAATGTCATTGGGAAATAAAATTGGTGCTAAGCTAAAAAATATCAATGACGATGAATTATTTAACCCTGTTTATGGCAGCTTTATTTTGGAATTGTCCGATAAGGCTGTGCAAAGCGATTCATCAAGCCTTGAAATCATTGGTGAAACTATCTCGGAATATAAAATTATCTGCAATGATATTGAGCTTGACATTAGCGAGCTTGAAAAATCATGGAGCGATAAGCTAGAGCCAGTTTTTAAAACTAAGACAAGCGAAAAAACTGCACCTAAAAAAATCAGCTTTAAGGAAGACTTTACTTTCCATTACAGTGGTGAAAGTGCAAGACCTCAAGTGCTTATTCCTGTATTCCCTGGAACAAATGGTGAATATGATATGAAGGGTGCTTTTGAGCGTGAGGGCGCTAAAGGCAAAATTTTTGTAATAAAAAATCTTACTGCTAATGATATAAAAGAAAGTGTAGATGCCTTTGCAAAGGCTATTGAAGGCTCAAATATCATAGCTATTCCTGGTGGCTTTTCAGGTGGTGACGAACCTGAGGGAAGTGCTAAGTTTATTGCTGCATTCTTTAGAAATCCTAAAATTACCGACGCTGTTCATAATATGCTTTATAAAAGAGATGGACTTATGCTGGGCATTTGCAACGGCTTTCAGGCATTAATAAAGCTGGGTCTTGTTCCTCATGGAAAAATTGTTCATCTTGATGAAAATTCACCTACTCTTACATTTAATGAAATAGGACGTCATCAAAATCAGCTTGTACATACAAGAATTGCTTCAACAAAAAGTCCATGGCTAAGCGAATGTAAGGTTGATGAGGTATATACAATTCCTATTTCACACGGAGAAGGCAGATTTGTAGCAGAACAAAGCATTATTGATTCTATGATTAAAAATGGGCAAATCGCTACTCAATACGTGGATTTAAACGGAAGCCCCACTATGGATATTGAATATAATCCTAATGCTTCTGTCTGTGCTATTGAAGGTATTTTATCAATAGACGGAAGAATTTTAGGAAAAATGGGACATAGTGAGCGATATGCTGATGGATGCTTTACCAATGTTGATGGTAAAAAACAGCAGCCACTGTTTAAAGGTGCTGTTAAATACTTTAACTATTAAAACACGAGCTTATTAACGAAAGGAACGAAAAATGCTACCAAAAATAGGAATCCGCCCTGTAATCGATGGACGTCAATTCGGCGTTCGTGAAAGTCTTGAAGCTCAGACAATGGAGCTTGCGAAAACTGCTGCAAAGCTCATTTCTGAAAACATTCGCCATGCTAATGGTGAGAAGGTAGAATGTGTTATTGCAAATACAACAATAGGTGGTATTGCTGAAAGTGCTGCTTGTGAAGAGCAGTTTTCAAAGGAAAATGTTATAGCTACACTTACAGTTACTCCATGTTGGTGCTATGTAACACAGGTAATGGACCAAAATCCAAACACAATAAAGGCTATTTGGGGATTTAATGGCACAGAAAGGCCTGGTGCTGTTTTTCTAGCTGCTGCTATGTCTGCATATGCACAAATGGGAATGCCTGCTTTTTCAATCTATGGACATGATGTAAAGGATATTGACGACAAGGAAGTACCCGATGATGTAAAGGAAAAAATACTTCAGTTCGCTCGCTGTGCTATTGCAGTCGGTTCTATGAAAAACAAAAGCTATGTTAATATTGGTGCTACCTCTATGGGGATTGGCGGCTCATACTGTAATGAGGATTTCTTCCGTACTTATCTAGGAATCCATCCGGAATGGGTAGATATGAGTGAAATTATTCGCAGAGAAAAGCTTGGAATCTATGACCATGAGGAATTTGAAAAGGCTCTTAAATGGGTAAAGGCTAACTGCAAAGAAGGAATTGATGTAAATGAGAAGCCTAAATCTGCCGACGAAAAGGAAAAGGATTGGGAATTTTCTATAAAAATGACTCTTATTATAAAAGATATTCTTTTCGGAAATGAAAAACTGGCAGAAATGGGATGGCTTGAAGAGGCAAAAGGCAGAAATGCAATTTCCGGTGGTTTTCAAGGACAAAGGCAGTGGACTGACTTTATGCCTAATGCTGATTTTGCCGAAGCTATTTTAAACACTACATTTGACTGGAACGGCAAGCGTGAAAGCGTACCTTTTGCCACTGAAAATGACGGTTTAAACGGAATTACTCAAACCTTCTTGCATTTGCTTACAGCACGTGCTGCTATTTTTGCTGATGTACGAACATATTGGAGTCCCGATTCAGTCAAGCGTGTGTCAAATTGGACACCGGAGGGTCTTGCTAGTAAAGGGTTTATCCATATGATAAACTCAGGTGCTGCTGCATTAGACGGAACAGGTGCAGCTAAAAATGAAAAGGGCGAAAATGAAATGAAGCAATGGTGGAATGTTACTGAAAATGATATTTCGGCAATGCTGCAAAACACTAAATGGTGTCCTGCTAATCTCGGATATTTCAGAGGTGGAGGTTTCTCCTCTTCCTACTCCACTAAGGGTGATATGCCTGCAACCTTCGTCCGTCTAAACCTTGTAAAAGGTCTTGGTCCTGTACTACAAATTGTTGAAGGTCATACAGTTGAGATTCCTGAAAATGTTAATAAAATACTTCTGGATAGAACTGATAAAACATGGCCGTCTACATGGTTTGCACCGAAAATTACGGGGAAAGGTGCATTTAAAGATGTTTATTCCGTTATGGCAAACTGGGGTGCAAATCATGGAGCTTTTGTCTATGGACATATTGGAGCAGATTTGATTACGCTTGCATCAATGCTCAGGATACCCGTTTCTATGCATAATGTTGATGAAGAAAAGATATTCCGTCCACATTCATGGTCAGCCTTTGGTACTGAAAACCTTGAAAGTGCCGATTTTAGAGCATGCAAAAACTACGGATCTTTATATTAATTTATGCAAAAAGAACAAATTAGCCTTGACTAACTCATGCTTTTTGTGTATAATAAACTAGTAATCGTTACTAAATAAATATATAAAGGAGTAAACACTATGGACTTAAAGGGTACAAAAACAGAAAAAAATCTGATGGCAGCTTTCGCTGGGGAATCTCAGGCTCATACTAAGTATCAGTACTACGCTTCTCAAGCTAAGAAAGATGGGTATGTACAAATAGCCGAGCTTTTTGAAAAAACCTCAGCAAATGAAAAAGCTCATGCAAAAATATGGTTTAAGCTTTTACATGATGGGGGCATTCCCACTACTACTGAAAATCTAAAAGATGCTGCTGAAGGCGAAAATTATGAATGGACAGATATGTATGACGGATTTGCAAAAACTGCTGAGGAAGAGGGCTTTACTAGAATAGCTGCCTTGTTCCGTATGGTAGGTAAAATTGAAAAGGAACATGAAGAGCGTTATAGAAAGCTGCTTAGCAATATCGAGGGTGAGCTTGTCTTTTCTAGCGAGGGGGAAGCTATATGGGAATGTGGCGTTTGCGGACATATACATATAGGTAAAAAAGCTCCTGCTAAATGCCCTGTTTGCGACCATCCACAGGCTTATTTTGCACGTCGTTCTACAAATTATTAATCAGATTAATATATCAATATTAAGGCTGTTGATATCCTTTAGGATACAACAGCCTTTTATTATATAATAAAATCTGGAAATAAAATTACAAATACTTACTTGCTACAAAACTATTGCATTTAGGTTACAAATATGTTACAATACAATTGTCAAGAAACACGACATAATTTTATAACTTATTAATTGACATATAGAAATTCAGGAGGTAAATATTATGTGCTTTAATTTTAATCAAATTCTCGCTTGGCTACAACAATGCTTAGCAACTTACAATTGCAAATAATTATAACCAACTACATCCGTACTTAATCACATTTTGATTAAAAATTCTTTAAAATAGTTTTTTAATCAATAATTATTGCAATATCTTTATTGTAAAAAATCAGGAGGTAAATATTATGTGCTTTAATTTTAATCAAATTCTCGCTTGGCTACAACAATGCTTAGCAACTTACAATTCTAAATAATTTAAATTAAAACCGTCCAAATGGACGGTTTTAATTATTTATTCATTATGTCTTATGATGATTGCATGCATCAGATGCACCACAGCCCGAACAGCTGTCACAGCATGAGCGTTTGCCCTTGCGTTTATCTCTCACCATCTTCATAATTATTAAAGCAATTATCGCAATAATAACTATGCTAACTATTATTGTACTAATATTTGCGGCTAACCATGCGCCGAATGTTCCCATATAAATCCCTCCTATCCAACAGATTATCTAAGGGAAACTTAATTTACCTGCTTACCTTTACAGCTTTAGTCAATCTTTCTGACTCACTGTATTTCTTAATAAACAGCATATAAATAATGAATGCAAGTACAATCGCTGCAGCTATAAGACCTATGATATTATAATTGCCACTGAAAGCTGAACCTAATTGATATACAATTAAAGAAATTGCATAAGCAAAAACACATTGATAGCCTATTGCAAATGCTGTCCATTTACCTGAGTTCATCTCTCTTTTTATTGCTCCCATTGCTGCAAAGCAAGGAGCACAAAGCAAGTTAAATATTAAAAAGCTATAAGCAGCAAGCTTTGACATTCCTTCAAAATCAAGTACTCCAAATACTCCTACTACCTCTTCCTTTGCTACTAATCCCATGATTGTAGCTACTGTTGCTTTTATATTTCCAAAACCTAAGGGTGCAAAAATCCAGCTTACAGAATTTCCAATAACACCAAGAACACTGTCATCAAGCTCCATATCAAGACTAAACATAAATTTACCATCAATAGTTCCAAACATTGAACATGCCCAAATTATAATTGATGATATTAAAATAATTGTTCCTGCCCTTTTAATAAAGGAAGATGCACGTTCCCACATACTCCTCATTACATTGCCAAAAGTAGGCCAATGATAAGCAGGCAGCTCCATAACAAATGGTGCAGGTGTACCTGAGAATATCTTTGTCTTTTTAAGAATAACGCCTGATACTATAATTGCTGCTATTCCTATAAAATATGCACTAGGTGCAACCCACCATGCACCACCAAATAATGCCGATGCAACAAGAGCAATAATCGGCAGCTTAGCACCACAAGGAATAAATGTAGTAGTAATAATAGTCATTCTACGGTCACGCTCTGACTCTATCGTTCTACTCGCCATAATTCCGGGGACACCACAGCCAGTTCCGATCAACATAGGAATAAAGGATTTTCCTGAAAGTCCAAACTTTCGGAATATTCTATCCAAAACAAATGCAATTCTTGCCATATAACCACAGTACTCAAGAAAAGCAAGTAAAATAAACAAAACTATCATCTGAGGTACAAAACCTAGCACTGCACCAACACCACCAATTATACCATCAACAATTAAGCTGTTTAACCAATCAGCACTATTGATAGCTGTAAGCCAACCCTCGACAAGAACAGGTATACCAGTAACCCATACGCCATATTCAGCAGTGTCAGGTACCTCTTCACTTTCCATTGCAGTATCGTATATTTCTGTTACTGCATAGCCCTCTTCCTCAAGTGAATCAGCATAAAAACCGTAAGCCTCATCAAATGCACCAAAGTCACCGTCCTCAATTGCTTCTTTTATATCTTCAGCACCAACAACATCAGCCTCAGCAGCTTTATCAACCTGAGAAACAAATTCATCTGTCCATATATATTTTTCAGCATAATCAGTCATAGCCTCGTCATAATCACTTGAGCCTATACCAAATAAGTGCCAGCCATCGCCAAAGACTCCATCATTAGCCCAGTCTGTTGCCCATGTTCCCACGGTTGATACTGAAATATAGTAAACTAAAAACATAATAACAGCAAAAATCGGTAATGCTGCCCATCTATTTGTTACGACCCTGTCTATCTTATCTGAAGTAGTTAGATTTCCTACTCTGCCTTTTTTATGAATAGATTTTATTATAGAGGATATGTAATTATATCTTTCATTTGTAATAATACTTTCAGAATCATCATCAAGCTCTTTTTCAACAGTAGAAATAATTTCTTCAATCCTGCTGCTATCTTCATTACTCAGCTTTAATTTTTCTAAAACCTTATCATCACGCTCAAAAAGCTTAATTTCGTACCAACGTATATTTTCCTGTGTAATACCATTTAATTGCAAATTTCCGATTTCCTCTAAAGCATTTTCCACAGCTTGAGAATATTTATGTATCCTTTCAGCTGAAACAACTGCCTTTGCCTGTGCAGCATTAACAGCAGATTCTACTGCTTTATTTAAGCCATCGCCCTTTAAAGCAGATATTTCTACTACTTCACAGCCCAGTTCATCAGATAGCTTTTTAATATCAATACTGTCATTATTTTTTCTGACAATATCCATCATATTGATTACAACAACAATAGGAATTCCAAGCTCTAAAAGCTGAGTTGTCAGATATAAATTTCTCTCCAAATTTGTACCGTCAATAAGGTTTATAATAGCGTCAGGACTTTCATTTATTAAAAAATCCCTTGCTACAACCTCCTCCAAAGTATAAGGGGATAATGAATAAATACCCGGCAAGTCAGTTATTACCACATCATCTCTCTTTTTTAAGCGACCCTCTTTCTTTTCAACAGTAACTCCCGGCCAGTTTCCAATATACTGGTTTGATCCTGTCAAAGCATTGAATAAAGTTGTTTTTCCGCAGTTAGGATTACCCGCTAAAGCAATTTTAATATTCATCTTTTTTTCCTTTCATTGACATACTGTTAATTTTTAATTAAAATCATTCAATTTCAATAATATCAGCATCAGCTTTTCTTATCGAAAGCTCATATCCTCTCACAGTAATTTCAATCGGATCGCCAAGCGGTGCAACCTTACGAATCTGCACATCGATACCCTTTGTAAGACCCATATCCATAATTCTGCGTTTTACTGCACCTGCTCCATGAATTTTAATAATTTTGATTTTGTCGCCTACCTTAGCCTTCCTAAGTGTTTTCATTGAAATTCCTCCTTATATTACACTCTATAAATAAAATCATGCTACACCATGATTTTTTGAGCCATTTCTTTGCTAATAGCAATACGTGAATCTTTAACGCTTACAATTACATTTCCTGAAATTGTATTTATTACAGTTACACGGCCACCAGCAACAAACCCTAAATCATTAAGGTGCTGTTTTATATCAGAATTACCACCTACTTTTATAATAGTATTTTCCTCTCCTATATCAGCAAGAGTCAACGGTATCATTTTAATCACCTTCTCAAATTAACTTTTCAGAAATATGCATTAATTAGCATACTCTAACTTAATATAATGCTAACACTTCTTTATTTATAAGTCAATTGTTATATAAAAAAACTTCAAGGATTTTATATATTTTAGCACCTTTCGACAAAAAAATAAGCTTTAGCTAACCTTATATTGTTTATTTTTTAACTAATATTTTATTAGCTGTTTTACAATTAGCATTTTGCAAAATACAATTATGGAAGTATTATGTAATATATGCTTTTCACAGAATTTTCAAATGATTAAAACTTGATTTTTACACAAATTTATATTATAATTATTGTACAGATTAGATAAAATAAATATTCAAAATCGCCTACACTTTATAATTGTGACTTAAAGACAATATTTTTTATTTTTTTGTGGTAGAATATATATGTATCCTCATACAAAAGAAAGGATGGTAATTATGTCTGATATAATTAACATAAAAGATGAATATATAAAGCTTCCCGCACTAACAATGCGTGGACTTGTGATTTACCCTGAAATGATTTTACATTTCGATGTAGCTAGAGAAAAATCTATCCTAGCATTAAAAGCAGCAACAGAAAATGACCGTAAAATCTTTCTTGTTGCTCAAAAAGACCCTTTAACCACCGACCCTACTGAAAAAGATGTTTTCAAGGTTGGCGTTGTAGCTGAAGTAAGGCAGATTATTAGCACGCCTGATTCTACCACCAGAGTACTTATTGAGGGGCTGTATCGTGCAAAGCTGCATACATTTACTATGACAGAGCCTTATTATGAAATGGAAGTTTTACCAATGCATGTGCCTCAAAAGGCTATTTCTCAAACTAATAATCAAGCTCTCTTAAGAATGTTGAAAGATGTTTTTAAAGAATACAGTACCCTTGCACCTAAAATGCCTAAGGAACTATACAAGAGCATTTTAAGTGAAAGTGACTTAGCAAAGCTATTTGACTTAGTAGTATTTAACGTAATGCTAAGAGTAGAGGATAAGCAAAGGCTTCTTGAAATATCAACCCTTTCAAAGCGAGTCACTGAGCTTATTTCCATACTAATGACTGAAATAAAGATTCTTCAGACTGAGTATGACATTCATGAGCAGGTTCGTGAAAATATCGAAAGAAATCAACGCGAATATTATCTGCGTGAACAAATGAAGGTTATTTCAAGACAGCTTGGCGAACAGGACACCCCACAGCAAGAGGCATATGATTACATAGATAAAATTGAAGAAATAGGCTTTGATGAAGAAATTGAAGAAAAGCTGCTGAAAGATGCTGAAAAGCTTTTAAAGATGCCTTCTTCATCACAAGAGGCGGCAGTTATCCGTACATATCTTGATAATGTGCTTGATATCCCTTGGAATTATTATACAAAGGATAAAACTGATATTGAAAGAACTCAAAAGCAGCTTGACCGTGATCATTACGGCCTAAAAAAGGTCAAGGAACGTATTACTGAAATTATAGCAGTACGTGAGCTTTCCCCTAATATAAAAGGGCAGATTATATGCCTTGCCGGCCCTCCAGGTGTAGGAAAAACCTCCATTGGTAAATCAATAGCTCATTCTATGGGCAGAAAATATGCGAGAATTTCTTTGGGCGGTGTCCGTGATGAGGCTGATATTAGAGGACATAGGAAAACATACATAGGTGCAATGCCCGGAAGAATAGCTAATGCTATAAAACAAGCCGGCAGTATGAACCCTGTCATTCTCCTTGATGAAATAGATAAAATGGGAAATGACTTCCGTGGAGATCCTTCCTCTGCCATGCTTGAAGTACTTGATTCAGAGCAGAACAGTTCCTTCCGTGACCATTATTTAGAAATTCCTATAGATTTAAGTAAAGTGCTTTTCATTACCACAGCAAATAATATTTATAATATTCCCGCACCCTTACTTGATAGAATGGAAGTAATTGAGCTTTCAAGCTACACTAGAGAAGAGAAATTTAATATAGCTAAAAAACATTTAGTTCCAAAGCAGCTTAAAAAACATGGAGAAAAAGCTTCTATCGTAAGAATCAGCAATGAAGCTATTTATGCAATTATCGACTTTTACACAAGAGAAGCAGGTGTCAGAAAGCTGGAACGCAATATTTCTGCTTTATGCAGAAAAGCTGCTAAAATAATTGTTTCCGGTGAAAGTGAAAAGGTAAGCATAACAGGAAAAAATATAGAAAAATTTTTAGGTGTAAAAAAATATTTACCCGAGCTAATATCAAAGCGTGATGAAATAGGCACTGTAAACGGGCTTGCGTGGACTTCTGTCGGTGGTACTATTATGCCGCTTGAAGTATTAGTGCTTGATGGAACAGGCAAGATTGAAGTAACGGGAAGTCTTGGCGATGTGATGAAGGAATCTGCTAAAATTGCAATTAGTCTTACACGTTCTTTAGCTAAAAAGTATTCTATAAATCCTAATTTTTACAAGGAAAAGGACATTCACATACACGCACCTGAAGGTGCTGTGCCTAAGGACGGTCCTTCGGCAGGTGTAACACTAACTACTGCATTAGTTTCAGCTTTATCAGGTATGCCTGTAAAACGTGATATTGCTATGACAGGTGAAATTACACTAAGAGGTAAGGTGCTTGCTATTGGTGGTTTGCGTGAAAAAACAATGGCTGCTTATAAATCAGGAGTAAAAACAGTTATTATTCCAAAGGAAAACGAGGCTGATTTATCTGAAATTGACGAAATTGTTAAAAACAGCTTAAACTTTGTTGTCGCTGAAGATATCAAGACAGTTCTTGATACTGCCTTGATAAAGCCTATTAAAGTAAAGCCTGACGCTATTCCCAATAAACCGCCACAAAAAGAACCCGAAAAGCCTAATATTATCATCGATGACAAACATGTAAAGCAGCAAGTTACTGTTGTAAATTAAGATATAAGATGGGAGAAAAATGAATTTTAACAATGCTGAATTTATAGCGTCATATATGAACTTTTCCGATATACCAAAGTATGAGGGGGTTGAGATTGCCTTTTCCGGTAGGTCAAATGTAGGAAAATCTTCATTAATTAATAAAATTGTAAATAGAAAATCTCTAGCACGTACCAGTGCAATGCCTGGAAAAACTGCATCAATAAATATGTATGATGTAGATGGCCTAAAACTTGTTGATTTACCGGGATATGGATATGCTAAGGTTTCAAAAAGTGAAAAAAAACGTTGGGCAACACTCATTGAAAATTATTTTCACAAAAGCGAAAATCTTCAGCTTGTTTTTCAGCTTGTAGATTTTAGGCACCCCCCCACTGCTGATGATAAAATAATGATAAATTTTCTTATTGACAGCGAAATCCCATTTGTTGTAATTCTCACTAAAAGCGATAAGCTTTCTAAAAAGCAAAGGGCTGATAGAAGGACTTCCCTTTTATCAGAGCTTGAATGTGCTGAGGATATTACTTTTATTGAATTTTCTGCACAAAATGGCGAAGGTGTAGAAGACATCAGAGGCATTATTGAAGACATTTTTTATAATTAATAAAGCTTTAAAATTCACCTCCCTTAATGAGAGGTGAATTTTGGTGTTTAACGTTTTTTAAACCTTACTTTGAAAAAGAAATAAAGCTTTTTAATTGACTGTTTATTCCTTTTTGGGAAAGTAAAAATCCCATTAATCACTTTCCCTTTAAAATAAATCATCATATCATTACTTTTAGGAAAAGTACAAACCAAACAAGCACAAAACCTTTAAAACAAATCATAATTTGTTACTTTTAGGAAAAGTAACAACCCCCTCGTCGCTAAATTTAAATCGTGCAATTTTAGTAACGGGGTGTGAGCTTAAATTCGGTGAAAATTCAGTATTGGCATCTTATAAACAAATGCAACTTCAGAAATCCTCTTTTCGCAAAGTAAAGGCTGACGCCCTCCGACCTTTTCAAGTTTTGCTTTTGTTTTATAGGGCAAAAGTTGAAATCCGGAGGAGGGCAAGCGTTTTTGGTACTTTTTTCGCTAAAAAAGTACACAAACGCAGAGATTTTAAATAAATAATCATTTCA
>JGI24707J26582_10000870_pt1 | contig 24182 bp, 26 predicted proteins | sample BioPla1DNA1_FD_26582 | JGI IMG/M metagenome (IMG submission 26582)
AAATCCCCCTTTTTTCTTTTTGTAAATTAATTATACATTTGCTTTTTTTGAATAGTGACAAGAATGTATGAGAGAATCTATTCTTAATATATTATTTATCTTATTAAAAAACCTGCCTCTTAGAAAAAAGTTTGTTTTTTCTGTTTCCATCATATCTTTTAGAAAGTTAATTTTAATATTGGTCATCATATCATATAACTTAATTTCCATTCCGTTTTCTAAAACATGCATCTGGCACAACTCAATAAATCTAACTGATTCCTTGATTAATTTGTACTTCATATAATCCATCTTAAGCTATCTCCCTTCTAAAAAATATGTATTTGATTTATAATTATCTAAATTTTATAGAAATCTAGCATGGTTTATTTTTTAACAATTTCCTGTTTATTTATATGTATCCATATTTAATCATTAATATCTGTATGTAATATTATACTATCATGTTAAATTTGTCAATAATATAATAAATTTTAAGCCATTATTATATTATAATTCCTTTTAAGCTATATTATTCTTTTATATCAAATTTATATCTTCTTAATTTTTGTTTTGATTTTTTAACATATATATTGTAAAATGACTCATATGTTGATAATGATTTTTAATCTGTTTTTCATAAGTTTAAATAATTTTGTTTTTAACATATTTAACATAAATATTATGATATAATCTATATTAAAAATATTTGTTTTTTTTAATACAAAGTTTTTGTATAAATATATATATATATATTTATTATTTTTTTAAAATTTTTATTAAATTATTTTGCGGGTGGTATAATGAGTGACTTAGGTAATTTATTTCGGCAAATAAGAATAAAGAAAAACTGGTCTATAAGAAAAGCTGCTAACAAAATGGGAATAAGCTATTCTTATCTTAGCATACTTGAAAAAGGTGTGGACCCTAGAACAGGAAAAGCTTCTAATCCAAGGCCAGAAACTCTTAAGATTATTTCTGAAACTTACAATTACCCTTATGAAGAGCTGATGAAAACCGCCGGGTACTTAGAAAAAGACTCTGATAAAGGTAAAGTTTTTAATTTGTCTGTTTTTGTAAGCAATATTAACTTAATAAAAAAAGATATGTCCATTGAAAAATTATCTGAAGATATATATGTAAAAACTGGCTATCACATTAAAGCTTCACAAATAAAAAGTTATATAAATGGAGATATAGAGCCTTTTCCGGGAACTTTTAATATACTTTGTAAGTATGCAGAGGTTTCTCTGGATTTTTGGTATAGATATAATACACCTGAAACTTTAGAAGAAGAAAGGATTAAATATAGGAATAATTTGCACAAAGAATCTTTAGAAGAAAACAATAAGGATTTTATTCTTTTTAATAAACTGCGGAAGGATGTAAAAGATTTTATAATTTCTGAGGATACTCTTCCATATATAGAAGTAGCTATGGAAGCTGAAAAAAACAATGTAAGCCCTGATACTTTAAAAATACTTATATCAACAATTATAAGCGAAAGGGATAGTAGGGAATAATTATTTGGTGTTTACAGCATTTATTTTACTATACTAATACTATATCAAAGCCTTTAAGGGAGTGTGATGTCAATTATGAATAATCTTTCTTTTGTTAATTTTATGTTAATAAGCTTTCCCGAACAATTAATTATCTTTTTTCTTGGTACACTTTTTATTGGAAAAAAAAACATTTTAAAATCTCCTGTTAATATTATAAAAGTTGTGTCTATATCTCTGCTTATGAGTATACTAAACTATTTAACCAGAAAATATCTTGAACAGGAAACCTTTGAACTGGAAAGTACCATTTTTTCCATACTGATTTTTATACTACTTTTAATATATGTATTAAAATACAGATTTTATGAAGCTATATCTTTGTCAGTATTTGGTTTTTTGTTAATTGCAATTATTGAAATACCTTTGTCACTTTTATTAAAAGGTTTGTTGGAAATAACTTCTCAGACAGATGTATATAATGACTATGCAAAATTGATACCTTGGGTTCTTTCAGTACGTTTTTCACAAACTCTCACAGCCTTTATTCTTTATAAATATGACATCAAAGTGCTTGATATGGAAAATTGTGATATTAAAAAGAAAGAATTTTATATTCAAATTACTGTTTATTTAATTTCCATACTCTCTTTGGGTTTTTTAGCAATAGTTATGGCAAAAGTTTTGATATTTAACGATAACATAAGTTCTTCAAATATTTCCCTTCTAAGAATGAATCTATGCATGACTCTTTTTATTACTGCTATCTTAACTGTAGCTGTAAGAGGTACTTATATGTATTATAAAAATAAAAGTGCATTAAGTAATAATGAAGTTACACAAAGTATAGAATACATAGATAGTATGATTACCCAGGAGAACTACCGCGAAGCCAAAGAAGCTTTGCAAAATCTAAAGTCTCATATAAATAAAAATTAAATTATTAATTCATGTATATAAATTATTATAAAGGGAGGTATTAATTGTGTTTAAAAAATTATTAGACATCTTTGCCATGCTTTTGACAGTGATATCTATAATATCTGCCGCTACTGCATGTTGGATTTTTTTGTACCAGCCTAAAATACCAAAATCACTAATGAAATAATTTGTTGCTATTTTCTTTCTAATCTGGTTTTGCTACAATATTCAATATATTCTCCTCCACTATATAATGAACAGTTATGGTAAGATTTAACATACAGCTTTTTAAAAAAACTGTTTTTTTTATTGGCTTTTTTAGATTTTATTTTTTACCATTTTGAACAAAAGAGAATCCTTTTTATTTTATAAGGATTCTCTTTTGTTTTATTTAAATTTGTTTTTATTTACAGACAAAATCAACCTTTATTCTTCCCCTGCAAGTTTTAGAAGTGCTTCCCATCTTTTGTCCACTTCATTTTGTACATCTTCTATCATGTGTTCATTTCCTGGTCTAAACATATGTTTAAACCTTCCTTGTGCTTTTAAAAACTCTGCTACAGGAAGTTTATTCTTTGGTTTATAGTTAATAACATACTTACCATCAATAACTTCATATAAAGGCCAGAAGCAGGTTTCTACTGCAAGTTTATTTATTTTCATAAGATCAGGTGTATTATACTGCCATCCCCTTGGACATGGAGCTAAAACATTTAAAAATGCAGGTCCTTTAGTGTATAAAGCTTTTTCAGCCTTTTCATAAAGATCTTTCATATTTCCTATTGCAGCTGTTTGAGCAACATAAGGAATATGGTGATTTGCCATTACTTCTGTGAGATCTTTTCTTGGCTGAGGTTTTCCTGGTATCACCTTTCCTGCAGGTGATGTTGTGGTATTTGCATATTTAGGAGTAGCAGAAGACCTTTGAATCCCAGTGTTCATGTATGCACCATTATCATAACATACATAAACCATATCATGTCCTCTTTCCATTGCACCTGATAATGATTGAAGACCTATATCATAAGTTCCTCCGTCTCCTCCAAATGCAATAAACTTCGTGTCGTGTTTAACTTTCCCTCTTCTTTTTAATGCTAAATATGCTGCTTCTGCTCCTGAAACAGTNGCAGCTGCATTTTCAAAAGCATTGTGAATAAAAGAATCTTCCCAGGATGTATATGGATATAAAAATGTTGAAACTTCCAAACAGCCAGTTGCACAACCTACTACTGCATGATCTTCTGNCTTTAATGCTCTTAATATTTGTCTTACAACGACAGGCGCACCACAGCCTGCACACATTCTATGTCCACCAGTAAACCTTTCTGGNTTTTTTGCCGCTTCCTTTAAATTATAAGCCATCTTTGCACCTCCTATTCTCTAACACCAAGGTAATTGTAAACAGAATCTACTTTACCTGTGGCAGCTATATCTAAAATTTTGTTGTATACAAATTCAATATCATCCGCTCTAACATCTCTTCCACCTATTCCGTATATGTAGTTTATAACTTTAGGTGAAAATACTCCCTTTGCATAAAGTGCACTTGTTACATCAGTAAATAAAGGCCCTCCTGCAGCATTAAAGCTGTCTGTCTTGTCTAAAACAGCAATAGCTTTAAACTTTGACAGTGCTTCTGCTATTTCATCAACTGGGAAAGGTCTGTATAATCTTGGTTTAATTAAACCTACTTTTTTACCCTGCTCTCTTAGCTGATCCACCACATATTTTGCCGTTCCAGCTGTAGAATTTAAAATTACAGTAACAACTTCAGCATCTTCAGTCTTGTACTCTTCAAACAATCCGTACTTTCTTCCAGTTAATTTATAAAACTCTTCTGAAACTTCCTGTACAACCCTTTTAGCATTAATCATGGCTTCAGCCTGCTGTCTTTTATGTTCAAAAGTATGTGCTTGTAAATCCAGAGGACCTACTGAAATAGGATTATCTTTATCTAATAAATACTCTTTAGGATTATATTCTCCAACAAATTCTCTAACTTTGTCATCTTCAATAAGCTCTATATTCTCTATAGCATGGGATGTAATAAAACCATCCTGACACACCATAACAGGCAGCATTACATCTGGATGTTCCCCTATTCTGTTTGCCATAAGCATATTATCATATGCTTCCTGGTTATTTTCAGAATAAAGNTGTATCCATCCTGAATCCCTTGCTCCCATTGAATCACTGTGATCATTGTGAATATTTAAAGGCCCTGACATGGTTCTGTTAACGCAAGCCATAACTATTGGAAGCCTTGAACATGCTGCCACATAAAGAATTTCCCACATAAGTGCTAATCCATTTGCAGAAGTAGCAGTCATTGCTCTTCCACCTGCCGCCTGTGCACCTACACATGCTGACATAGCACTATGTTCAGACTCAACCGCAACAAACTCTGTATTAACAACACCGTCTGATACATAATTTGAAAAGTATTGTGGNATTTCTGTTGAAGGTGTTATAGGAAAAGCTGCAACTACATCTGGATTTATTTGTTTCATTGCAATTGCAACTGCTTCATTACCGCTTAATCTTTCTCTTATCGCCATTTTAAAATCCTCCCTTCTAATCTTCCTCTACAAAGTCAATGGCTTTAAATGGACAAACTTCTACACACACACCACAGCCTTTGCAATGATCAAAATCAAAATCTACTCTTTTTCCTTCTTCATTTACCAATATAGATGTATCTGGACAAACGGGATAGCAAAGAAGACATTGTTTACACTTTTCCTCTTTCCACACAGGTTTCATTGAACGCCAGTCACCTGTTTTAAAATATTTAGCATTTCCTGCATCTGAGATAATACCACCTGGAGTAATCTCTTTCCAGCTAACATCTGAACCTACTATTTTTACTTCTTTTTTGCTCATAACCCCTTCACCTCCTGCATTGACCTTTCAAGAGCCTTCATATTGCCTTCTATAACTTCAGGCTTACTGGCAAATTTGTGTTTAAATGATTCTTTCATATCGTTTAAAAATTTTTCTTCATCCATTATCTTGCTTACTTTAACAACTGCCCCAAGCATAGGTGTGTTAGGGAAATACCTTCCTAAAGCTTCTATGGATATAGTTCTTGCATCTATTGTACATACCTTTCCTTTATATCCTTTTAATGCAGGTCTTACTTCATCAGGGGTTTTGGTAGTGTTAATAATAATTGCACCATCTTCTTTCAATCCTTCGGTAACAGGTACAGAAGCTAAAAGAGTCTCATCAACTACTACTACATAGTCAGGCTCATAGATATTACTGTGAATTGTTAATCTTTCATCACTAATTCTGTTATATGCTGTAATTGGTGCACCCATTCTCTCAGGTCCATATTCAGGAAAACCCTGTATGTATTTCCCGGTATTGAATGCAGCATCTGCAAGGAGCAATGATGCAGTTTTAGCACCTTGTCCCCCACGTCCGTGCCATCTAATTTCAACAACCTTTCCCATAGCGGTAAACCTCCTCATTATATAATAATATGCTGATTAAATCAGCTTATTTTCTAATTAAAGTAAAAATTACACTGCTTAAAGTATAAATGGCTGCCTATTTTTTGTCAAGGAATCTATTGAAGTAAATTGATGGAAATATTTGAGGCTATTTCCCCAAAGGATTATTAAAAGATTATTAAATTATACATTGAAAATATTTTTTAGAACAATAATTGATAAAACACCTGGTATTCCAAGTGCTCCAATAATAAATGCAGTAATAAAATTTAATGCTATGCTAAAATTTATAAAACCACCTATAAAGTTTATAATTAAAATTGCAATTCCACCAAGTATAGAATTAAATATAAGTTTTACAGCTATTTTCATAGGAACAGCAAAAAATTTTCCTAAAAAAAATAAAATTATTATTCCTGCTAAATAAGCAAATACTGTATCATAATCCACATACATTTTAATCCCCACTCAAAAAATATACTATTTTTTTAATTTTTCTTTACAACCAAGCAATAGATTTAGTCCACCTGATTATACTATAGTATATATGCTTGTTTTAATATTTATTACAAATATTCTTTGTTTATTGCTATTCCCTTTCTTTTTGCAAGCTTTAAAAAGTATTCATACCTTACCTGACAAGCTTTTATTTTATAGGTATAGTAATCTATAATTTCATCATTTTGTGCATATTCAAATTCTTTATTAGCATTTATCCAATCATTGCGGGCTCTGTTTATACATTCTATCAACTCTTTTTTATCTAAAAAATCATTATCACTTGCAATTTCATTTTCTGTTTTTGGTAACAATTTACCAAAAATTCTAGCAATAGGGCTATATTTATAAGTTTTTATATTTTGGTTGTTTTCTGTATTTAAACCCATATAAACCACCTTATACTATTAAATAATCTTTTTATATTATTATTTTATTCTGCCTTTTTAAAACTGTTCACATTCTTCATTAATACAAGTATAATCAAAATTTATAGGGTCTATACATTACTTTCCATATTATTTATAAATTTTATTTAAAACCTCCTATTTTACAGATTTAAATTCAGTCCAAAATTTATTATTTTTAACATCAATAACACAATAGGTCTTATTGTTGCCATATGCTGGTCGCCCTATGCTTCCAGGATTTAAAACCAGCATTCCGTCACAAAATATTTCCTCTGGAACGTGGGTGTGTCCAAAGAGTACCGCATCTACCTCTAATACCTTTCCTTTATTTATTATTCTTTGATAATCATTTTTTACTCCATAATAATGACCATGGGTTATAAATATTTTTTTCCCCTTTACCTCAATAACTTTTTCCACTGGTATATTTCTGTCCCAATCATTATTTCCCCTTATTACCTCATATTTTAAATTCTCAAATTTCTTTTTTACCACATCCATATCTTTTGTAAAATCTCCTAGGTGTATAACTAACTCACAGTATTTGTTCTTTTTTAATACCTTAATAATACCCTCTGTAATCCCATGTGAATCGCTAAAAACAAATATGCTCATAATGTGATAACTCTCCTTTTTTAAAATTGCTAAATCAATTATAACATTTAAATTTAAATAAAATTTTCTTACTTTCTATTAGATTTCTGATTTTTTAGTTATTTTTTTATATTTTATGACGATATTTTATAACACTTTTAAATTCAAATTTTTTTGCCTTGTTATGTATTTGTAATGAAAATTCTATTGTCTTTTTTATTTAAAATTGAGATAATAGATTGTGTATACAGGTATAAAAGACAGAATTCATACCCACTAATTTACCATCATACTTATAGAATATCAATGGATGAATGGCAATTGCATGTTTTTTGTTCTTGATATTAAAAGATGGAAAATTTTGCAATATAGCATTTGCCACTAATATTCGCAGTAATAATTACTTTTTTGTGATTGGGGTGTTTTTATGAATAATCCGGTAATTCAAAAACTAAAAGGCAAAAACAAAGTTGTTGTTTTTACACTATTGTCTATTATAGGTGTTTCTTTNATTTTATCTTTGATTTTTACCATTATTATATTATCTAATAAAAAGATATATAAAGGTATTTATGTAAATGATGTTTATATGGGAAAAATGACCTACTCTGAAGGATGCGACCTTTTAAAGTCAATTTATACAGATAAAATTGGTGAAATTGAAATAATTTTGACAAATAATGATTTTTCTAAAAAATTTAATTTATCTGAGTTTAATATTGTATATGACGTGGAAAATGCTGTGAAAAAAGCCTATGATATTGGTCGGACAGGTAATATATTCAGACGGTTTAAAGATATTTTTTATGTTGGTAAAAATGGGATTGTAATTGATTTAGAATTTTCTTTTAATGAAAAGAAACTCAAAGACTCAATAGAGGATTTTTATAAAAATTCTCTTATTGAAGTTCAAAACCCTGATATTATTATAGAAGAAGATAATGTATATTTTTATACAGGAAAGCCTGGCACTGCTTTAGATAAAGATAAAGTTTTTGAACATATTTATAACTGTATAAAAACAGCTTCAAATGAATCCTTTGAAATTCCTGTAGAAACAATTATGCCTGATGATGCTAATATAGATGATATGTATAATAAGATTACCAGAGAACCAAAAAATGCTGGCGCATCTGTTGAAAATAATGAAGTTGTTGTGGTTCCTCATATTAGAGGTATAGAAATTGACAAGTCTGAACTTAAAAATATTATTGAAAACCATAAAAATGAATTTGATACAAAAAAAGAACTGCCTGTTTCTTTTATTGAACCTGAAATTAAAACTGAAAATATAGGAGATTATTTATTTAGGGATGTACTTGCATCATACACCACTCATTTTTCAACTGATTCACAAAACAATATTAATAGAGGTGTTAATATAAGACTTTCTTCTTCTATAATCAACGGGAAGGTGTTAGGACCTGGTGATGAATTTTCTTTTAATGATGTTGTAGGACCTAGAACCAGAGACAGAGGCTATTTATCTGCATATGTCTATACAAATGGAAAAATTGTGNCTGATGTGGGGGGAGGTATTTGCCAGGTTTCAAGTACCCTTTACAATGCCGTACTTTTTTCTGGATTAGAAACAGTTTACAGGATGAATCACATGTTTACCGTAGGCTATGTTCCATATGGGCAGGATGCAGCTGTTTCATACAACGAACTTGACTTTATATTTAAAAACAATACCAATTGGCCGGTAAAGATAAATGCCTATACCACAAATAACAGTGTTAAATTTGAAATTGTTGGTACCAATGAAAATCCTGAGAGAAAAATAGAAATTGTAAATGTGCAGATAAGTTCTACTCCTGCACCTGTTAAATACATTGATGACCCTAATATGGCTCAAGGAACTTCTGTTGTTATTCAAAGCGGTAAAGCTGGCTATGTTTATGATACTTATAAAGTTATAAAGGTAAATGGTGTTGAAACAGAAAGGGTATTTTTGTACCGCAGCAGATATAATCCATACCAGCACATTGTAAAACGTGGAACAAAAGTAGTTGAAGAGCAACAACAATCCGAAACTGCAGTTAATTCATATGAAGAAATTGAACTACCAGAAGATAGTATTCCTGCGGCACATTAAATAAATTAAATTTTTTAATGCCTATATTATAAAGTTTTATTATTTTAAAAAATACAGGAATCCTGTTTATTAGAGATTCCTGTATTTTTTATGGTTTTTGTTTTCTTTAGTAGCTATTAACGCTCTCTGCCATATTATTTCTTAGTATTGAGGATATTTCATCAATTTTATCTTCATCAGCCTTCATACTAAATAATATTTTTCCCTCTTTTACATCTTTTTCGTATTTTTCACTTCTATCTTCCGGAATACCCAAATCTATAAGACTTCCCACAATTCCACCAGTAACAGCACCTGATAATAATCCTGTTATAGGACCTGCTGCTGCAACTATNCCAAGACCTGGAACAACCATGCTCCCTGCACCAATGAGAAGTCCTGCAGCACCTCCTAAAATTCCCCCTGTTATCAGACCATTAGATATATTATCATTTTTCATTTCCATTGAATTTTCCCCGCCAGCACCCCGCTGCATTCTCATATTTCCACCGTTTCCTTCTTCCGCCTGCTTTGCAACAATTGAAATATCATCTGTTCTAAGGCCCTGTTCTTTTATTTGCTCTGCTGCCCTTTGTGCATTGTCCTGGTTATTAAAAACTGCAACTATTGTCTTTGCCATAAATAGCCTCCTTGTCTTATTTATTCATTTATATCATTAGATAAACCTGTGTAATTTATACATTTATTTTAAGTTTAGCAATTTTATTTTTACCCATATATAAAAATGTAATTATATTTTAATTTTAAATATACATCTTTTAAGTGTATAATTAAAGTAGCAACTAATGAGAAGGGGGATTTTTACATGAAGAAATACATATCTTTCTTTTTAATTTTTCTACTAATTTTTTCATTTTCAACAATACACTTAAATGCTCAAGAAAATGATGTAAATTTTAAAAAGGTTAGGGATAACTGTGCAGAAGCTCTTGTAAAGTTAAATATTTTAAAAGGATATGAAGATGGAACATTAAGGCTTGACAACAAGATCCTTAGAAGTGAATTTGTAACTTTAGTTGTAAGATTAAAGGGATATCATCATGATGCCGATATAGATAGTATAAAAATAAATTTTAATGATATTGAGGAGAAGCACTGGGCATATAACAACATAAAGCTGGCAGTTAAATATGGCATTGTAACAGGATACCCTGACAACACTATTAAACCAAACAACAATGTAACTTATGCAGAGGCTTTAGCAGTTGTAATCAACGCACTAGGTTATGAAGACACTTTAGAAGGTGATTGGCCTTATAACGTAATTAAAAAGGCTGAAGAACTTGGATTGGATAAAAACCTTAATATTGAAGCAAATACTCAAATCACACGTGGAGAAATGTCTGTAATAATTTATAATGCCCTAACAGTTCAGCTGAAACCTGAATAATTTTTATAATAGTATGGATTTAGGAGATTTATAATGCAACTAGAATATATGCTATTAATAATTATAATGTTAATAATTATACCTATTGTGGCTATATCCTCAAATGACACGGCTTTTTATATTATCACATCTATTATTGTGACTATTTNTTCTTTAAAGTCTTTTTATAATAACTTTTTTGGAATTAGTGAAGAAGAAATGGATGAAGAAGATATAGAGTTTTTAGAAGAAGTTGAAAGTCAGATAAATTTAGATTTATATAAATTAGGTAAGGGTTTTCAAACAATTAAATCACTTATTGTTATACTATTTTATATATACTGTGCATTTTATCTGCATCATTTTTGGTTAAAAGCTTTGTCAACATTTGTAATAGTACATTGGATTTACACTTTAATTAATAATTTAAAAAAGTCATTTAATGATTATTCAAAGGAAAATGTAAGTTTTTTAAAACGGCTTTATATGCTTTTAATAAATATTTTTGCTTTACTAATAATTACATTTAGTGCTTATAGCAAGTTTTTTCAAAGCTAACAAAGAAGGAGAAAATCCCTCCTTCTTTATTTTATAGAGAAATTTATTTTCATAAAATTCCTTATATAATTCTATTGTGGATTTATGTTTTTTTCTTTATAATCATAATAGATAGATATAAAAAACTTTTGGGGTGGTCAATTGAAAAAATTTAAATGTTGTATTCCTAATATTATTACTTTTATAAATCTGTCTTTAGGTGTGACAGCTATTTTATTGGCAGTTAACGGTGATTCTTCCTCCACAAATTTAATTTATTCCTGCCTCCTTATAATGATAGCTGCTGTTACAGATAGATTAGATGGTAAAGTAGCAAGATTTTTTAAAGTAACCAGTGACTTTGGAAAAGAACTTGATTCTCTTTCTGATTTGGTATCCTTTGGTGTTGCTCCTGTTGTAGTTGCATGGGAAATCAGTCTTATACACTTTGGAATATTAGGATATATTCTTTCTCTTCTTTTTGCATTATGTGGTGCATATAGGCTGGCCAGGTTTAATATAAGCAATTTAGAAAATATATTTATGGGACTTCCAATAACTATTGCTGGTACCCTTCTTACCATCGTAAATTTATATAATTATTTTGCTCAAATTAATATGCGTTATACAAATACAAATGCCACTTTAACTGTTATTGTTTTAATCTTTCTATCATTTTTAATGGTTAGTAAAGTAAGTATAAAAAAGAGATAAGAAGCATGGACAGTTTCTTTTTTTTATGCCATTACTGACACCAACTTGTGGTTCGCTACATTTGGCGGTAAATACCCCTGGCTAGACTTTCACCAGCTATATTAGTGCCATGTCTGGCAAACATAATTAGAAGCACCTTCATCCTATGATAAAGGTGCTTCTTGGCGGAGAAGCGGGGATTCGAACCCCGGCGCCGGTTAACCCGACCTAACGGTTTAGCAAACCGTCCCCTTCAACCTACTTGGGTACTTCTCCAAATATGGCGGAGAGACTGGGATTCGAACCCAGGGTAGACTTACGCCTACTCCGGTTTTCAAGACCGGTGCCTTCAACCAGCTCGACCATCTCTCCATATGTCACAAGAATAAATATAACATGTAACACTCTGTCTTGTCAAGTACTTTTTCATTCCTTTTTTATTATAAATTTATGTTATTTTTCAGGTATTTATTAACATCATCTACACTNTCGTAATCTAATATTTCATCACCTATCTACTTACTATTATACCATTTAACTTTGTATTTCAACATAACCTTTTTAGTTATTTATTAATTCCTTTAGCCTTAAATCTAAATTGCAAAAACATATCTTAAAAAAAAGACTCTTAAACCTTTACAAATTAGGTTTAGAGCCTTTTATTTTTTTTTAATATTATCCTTTTTTAATTTCACTTATTCCNTTCATATATTTTCTAAGCACTTCTGGAATTTCAACTGACCCGTCTTCTTTTTGATAATTTTCTAATATACATGCAGTTGTTCTTCCTATTGCAACTCCTGAACCATTTAAAGTATGAGCAAATTCAGGTCTTTCTTTAGGTCCTCTTCTAAACCTAATACCTGCTCTTCTTGCTTGAAATGCCTCAAAATTACTACATGAAGATATTTCTACATATCTGTTATAGCTAGGCATCCAAACTTCTATATCATATTTCATCGCTGCGGCAAATCCTAAATCACCTATACAAATTTTTACAACTCTATATGGTAAATTAAGTAATTTTAATACTTCTTCCGCATCATTAGTTAAAGATTCTAATTCTTGATAAGATGTTTCAGGTGTTGTTATTTTAACAAGTTCCACTTTATTAAACTGATGCTGCCTTATTAATCCTCTTGTATCTCTTCCAGCTGAACCAGCTTCTGATCTAAAACATGCAGAATAAGCAGCATTTTTTATTGGTAATTCATTTACATCTAAAATTTGCTCTCTATACATATTTGTTACAGGAACTTCTGCTGTTGGAATTAAAAAATATTCTGTATCNGCCACCTTAAAGGCATCCTCTTCAAATTTAGGCAACTGCCCTGTTCCCACCATACTGTGTCTATGAACCATGAATGGAGGAAATACTTCTTCATATCCATGTTTGTCAATATGTAAATCAAGCATAAAATTCATTAATGCCCTTTCTAAGCGTGCACCAAGACCCTTATAAAACATAAATCTGGCTCCTGTAACTTTAGAAGCTGTTGATGGATCTAATATATCTAATTTTTCACCAATTTCCCAATGGGGTTTGGGAACAAAGTCAAATTTTGCAGGTTCCCCCCATCTTCTTACTTCTACATTATCTTCATCACTATCCCCAGATGGGACAGTTTCATTTGGTATATTTGGTATGGTTAAAAGCAATTCATTCATTTTTTCATCTATATCTCTGGTTTCTGCATCTAGTATTTTTATTTTTTCAGATAAATTTTTCATCTCTTCTAATAATGAACTTACATCTTTTCCTTCTTTTTTGTACACAGGTATTTGCTTTGAACTTTCATTTTGTTTATATTTTAAATTCTCCACTTCAACTAAATTTTTTCTTCTCTTTTCATCGAGTTTTAATAACTCATCAACGTCAAAATTTTCTTTTCTTTTTGACATAGCTTTTTTTAAAATATCTGGATTGTTTCTGATTAATTTAATATCTAGCATAGTAAAACCCCTTACCTTTAATATTTTTTATTTTATTTATTATAACTAATATATAAATATTAATTTAAAACTTTACTTACTCATTTTCCATAATATTTAAAAGTTTTTGTGCCTCCTCAACATAATTACTGGAAGGATATTTTTTTATCAGCGTTTCTAAAGTTTTCTTTGCTAATTCAAATTCCCCAATTCTATATTCAGAATAGGCAATATAATAGTAACAATCATCTGAAAAATACTCATCTTCTGCAATTTTTAAAGAATAATTTAAATTAAATTTAGCATCTTTATATTCTTTTTCAATATAATTATTATATCCTTCTTTATAAAATTCCCAAGCAGCTTTTTTATATATTTCTTCTTTTAATTCGTTGTATTTTTTTAATCCATTTAAACTTAATTTATTTTTATCCACTTTTTCTAATAAAACAATTGTACATTCTATTATTTTATCATTATTATAATATTGTTCTGCTTCTAACAATAACTCATAATTTTTTAAAAATTGGTTTTCTTCATTTTCTTTTTCTTTGTTTTTTAATTTTTCCTCTAACTCTTCATAGTCAATTGTCTTTTCTTCTAAAATATTATTTAATTCTTCTATCTTTTTGTATAACATTTCATTTTCTTCTAAAGNAGTTTTTAAATTATGGCTAGAAATACTTATTTCTTCTTCACTAGATATCAATTTATTTCTATACTCGTTAAGGTTTCTGTTGAATTTAACTTGGCTATATCCTGTCAATANAAGTAAAATAAATACACAGGTAAATAATATTACTGCATAAATCCAAATTGTATTTTTACCTTTTTTATTATACATTTTTATTCTCCCTTAACAACTATATTACTTTATATGTTCTTTATTTTTTATACATTTACTCCTATATTATTTTACTTATATACTATTATATTTTTTAAATTTACTCATATTCTACTATACTTTTATCCTAATATTTTGTCCTCCTAGCTATATCAATAGCTTGTATTTCTTCTGCAGATAAAACATGTTTTGAATTTCCTCCCTTTATTAATTTGGCATAAGTTGTTGAGCTTTCTCTTGCATATATTCCATTAACAACAACACCATCATCATTATCATCAAGAAGTGCAACTACAAAACTTAATTCACTTCCTACGCCTTCAAATGCATTATACCTCACCACTCCAACTTTTTGAATACAACGCTGAAGATTTTTTTCTATTTTACTTAGTTTATATTCTAACTCTTTATTTTTAAGTGATGTTTCATTTGTAAAATTAAAAACATCACAAAGCATTTTTTCTACACTTTTTTCTTTTGTTTCATCCATTATTTTTTTATATTTNAATTTAAATTTTTTAAATTTTATATTAATCGATATTAATAATATAAAAAGAATTAAAATAAGAACGGTATTAAAAGTTATTATTACAGCGTAGTATGTTTCCATTAACTCATGTAAATTATTAAGTACTGATATCATATTATCTCCTCTTCTTATTTTAAAAAATATTTACTAATAATTGATTGTGAAGTAGTGTTAAATGAAATTATATAAAATGTTTCACGTGAAACATTTTATATAATTTATGTTTTTATTAAATTCGCTCTATTTTTACTTTAAATAAATTTTAGTATTCGTATATATATTAATATTAACCAACCTCTTAAAATTAAATACAGGCAAAATTANCTCGTCCTATTTTCTGTCATTATTACTAATTATTTCAATTAATCTGTTTAATTCTTCATTTGAATAATATTCAATTAATATTTGTCCTTTTTTATTTTTATTAATTATTTTAACCTTCGTACCTAATATATTTTGTAAATCCTCTGCAACTTTTTCATATTCATAATCATCTTGTTTTTTTGTAATTTTTTTTTCTTTATTTTTCTCTTTGTTTTTAATAGTTTTAACTAGTTTTTCTGTTTCCCTTACACTCATATCTTTTTCTATTATTACTTTACATATACCTTCTTGTTCTTCCNGACTTTCTAAAGATAATAATGCCCTTGCATGTCCGCTTGTTATTTGCCCGCTTATTAAATAATTTTTAATATTTTCATTTAATGATAACAATCTTAATGAATTAGCTATAGCTGGCCTGCTCTTTCCTATTGAATTTGAAATTTCTTCTTGAGTCATATTATGTTCAACTAACAGTCTTTCATATGCTTCAGCTTCTTCAATAGGGTTTAAATCCTCCCTTTGTATATTTTCAATTAATGCTATTTCCATCACCTGCTTATTTGAAAAATCTCTCACAATAGCAGGTATTTTCTTTAATCCCAATAGTCTTGCTGCCCTCCATCTTCTTTCACCAGCAACAATCCTATACATATCTCCTTCTTTTTTAACTATGATAGGCTGTATTATTCCATGTTCCTTTATTGATTCAGATAACTGGATAAGGGTCTTTTCATCAAAAGATTTTCTTGGCTGATTATTATTTGGCTCAATTTCATTTATTCCTAATTCTAATACTCCTTTTTTTTCATCAGAATTGTTTTTTGCTTCAGAAATTAATGCACCTAAACCTTTTCCTAAAGCTTTTTTAGTCATTATGTCTTCCCCCCTCTGCATATTCTATCATTTCTTCCGCTAATTCTAGGTAACACTCTGCACCTTTTGATTTAGCATCATACAATATTATTGGAAGTCCATAACTAGGTGCTTCACTTAATCTTACATTCCTAGGTATTATAGTTCTATATACTTTATTTTTAAAATATTTTTTTACCTCATCCACAACTTGTATTGATAAATTAGTTCTTGCATCAAACATTGTTAAAACAACACCTTCAACGTCTAAATTTTCATTTAGATGCTTTTTAACTAATTTTACAGTCTCCATCAATTGGCTTAATCCTTCTAATGCATAGTATTCGCATTGTATAGGCACAAGAATTGTATCAGCTGCTGTAAGGGCATTTAAAGTAAGCAATCCTAATGAAGGAGGACAATCAATTATTACAAATTCATAATTTTGTTTAATTTCATTTAGAGAATTTTTTAATCTACTTTCCCTTGATATAGATGAGACAAGCTCCACTTCAGCACCAGCAAGATCTATATTTGAAGGGCATAATTTTAAATTTTCAATAGGTGTATCAACAAGAACTTTTTCTATACTCTCTTCATTTATTAAAACATCATAAGTAGACCCCTTTGTATTTTTCTTATCAACACCTAATCCACTTGTTGCATTCCCTTGAGGATCCACATCCAACAGTAAAACCTTTTTCCCTTTATAAGCAAGACAAGAACTTAAATTTACTGCAGTAGTTGTTTTGCCTACTCCACCTTTTTGATTTGCTACTGCAATTACTTTTGTCATTAAATCACACCCCTTGACTCATCTATATGCATATAATTATAACCATTGTCCATCACCTACAGAGGTGAGGATACTTTTTTCCATGGTTTTAATACAATTTAATAAGTACATTATTCTTAAATTATATCATAAAAAAAATTAATAACAAATTAATTTTTAAAACTAATGAATTTTTAAAAAAACAAATTGCTGCACCATTTTTAAAAGAGCTAAAGAATTTATATTATTACTATATTTTAAAGAATAAAAGTGTAATTGTTTCACGTGAAACAATTACACTTTTATTAAAAATTCTTATATCTTAAATATCAATATTTTGCGCCTTTCTTGCATAAGACTGTATAAAATCTCTCCTTGGTTCCACCTTATCACCCATTAAAGTTGTAAAAATTTCATCAGCTTCAACAGCATCTTGTAACTCAACTCTTAATATTGTTCTAGTCTCAGGATTCATAGTAGTTTCCCACAACTGCTCTGGATTCATTTCCCCTAGACCTTTAAATCTTTGAATTGTACAATTTTTCCTTTCCCATCCTTTTTCACCTAATAATTTATTAAGCTGCTTTTCATCATAGGCGTAAAATTCTTCTTTTCCCTTTGTAGCTTTATACAATGGTGGTTGAGCTATATATACATATCCACCTTCTATTAATGGTTTCATATATCTGTAAAAAAATGTTAATAATAATGTTCTAATATGAGCACCATCCACGTCCGCGTCTGCCATTATAATTATTTTGTGATATCTTAATTTTTCAACTTCAAATTCATCACCTATACCTGCACCTAAAGCAGTTATTACTGGCTGCAATTTATCATTTCCATATACTTTATCAATTCTAGCTTTCTCAACATTGAGCATTTTTCCCCAAAGAGGCAAAATCGCCTGAAAACTTCTGTCTCTTCCCTGCTTTGCTGAACCTCCTGCTGAATCTCCCTCCACAATATATATTTCACAAAGAGATGCATCTTTTTCTGAACAATCTGCAAGCTTGCCTGGAAGAGTTGCTGATTCTAAAACGCTTTTTCTTCTTGTCAATTCTCTGGCCTTTTTTGCCGCTTCACGAGCTCTAGCTGAACTTAAACACTTTTCTAATATTTGTTTTGCCAAACTTGGATTTTCCTCTAAAAAATTATTAAGTTTTTCATTAATAATACTTTCAACAAAACCTCTTATTTCACTGTTTCCTAACTTTGTTTTTGTTTGCCCTTCAAATTGAGGCTCTTTTAATTTAATGCTAATAACTGCTGTAAGTCCTTCTCTTACATCTTCACCTAAAAATTTTTCACTATCTTTTAAGAAATTATATTTTTTCGCATAATCATTAAGAACTTTAGTTATTGCTGCTTTAAAACCTGTTAAATGTGTTCCACCCTCAGTTGTAGAAATATTATTAGCAAAGCTGTGAATATTTTCAACATAGGTATCTTTATTATACTGCATTGCTATTTCCACATAAGTTCCATCTCTAAATCCATCTATATAAATGGGTTCATGTATAGGTTCTTTATTTCTATCCATATACTCAACAAAGGATACAATACCGCCTTCGTAGTGAAGAACTTTTTCAACTACTTCCTCATCCCTTTCATCCCTTAAAATGATTTTTAGTCCTTTGTTTAAAAAAGCTAATTCCCTAAACCTTGACAGTAAAATATCAAAATCAAATACCACATCATCAAAAATTTCCGAATCAGGCTTAAAGGTAGTTTTTGTTCCTGTTTTTTTAGTAATTCCAATTACTTTTAATTCACTTACAGGGACTCCTCTTTCAAATTCTTGTAAATATACTTTTCCATCCCTGTAGACTTCAACTTCCATTTTTTCAGATAATGCATTTACAACAGAAGCTCCTACTCCATGCAATCCTCCGGAAACTTTATATCCTTCGCTGTCAAATTTTCCTCCAGCATGTAAAACTGTATGTACAACCTCAACAGTGGGTATGCCCAGCTTAGGATGTATACCTACTGGAATACCCCTTCCATTATCTATATTTGTTATTGAATTATCTTTATTTATTATAACTTTAATTTCATCACAATAGCCTGCCAAAGCCTCATCAATACTATTGTCCATTATTTCATAAACAAGATGATGAAGACCTCTGCTTGATGTAGTTCCAATATACATACCAGGTCTTTTTCTAACAGCTTCCAATCCCTCTAATACTTGTATATTGTCTTCGGTATAAGAATTTATATTTAAATTTTCTAACATATTTCCTCCTCATTTCTATTTATCTAAATAATTTTTTACGCCGCCACCTATAGAGTTTGCTCTTTTTTGAAGGGTAGAAGATGATATAGAAGAAAGATAAATTTCACTTCTTTTATTAAACTCAGTTATTATATATGATTTTGGAATATCATCTGTAACTCCCTTAACAAAACCTTCTTCTTCTGCCACTTTTAAAAATTCTTTTGTATCTTTAGAAAGTGATGTAGTTTCTAAATCCATTATTGCTATAATATTTTTAACAGGTATAACGTATTCGCCGCCTATATGTAAAAACATATATATCCTCCATTTTTTATTTAAAGTCTTTTCTATTTTATTTTATCCAAATTAAATAGAAACTGCAATTATTTTTTATTATCACCTAAAATTAAGACCTTTACAAATTATATATTTCTCCATTTTTAACTTTTAAAAAAGATGCATCTAAAGATTCTTCTTTAAAAAAGTCTTTTTCTGTACATGTTATAAATGTCTGCATTTTAGTTAAATTTTTAAATAAAAATTTTCTTCTCTTATTATCCAATTCTGACATTACATCATCTAAAAGCAGTATTGGATATTCATCTGTTTCCTCTTTTATTATTTCTATTTCAGATAATTTTAATGATAATATTGCAGTTCTTTGCTGACCCTGAGAACCAAAATTTTTTAAAGGTAAACCATTTACTATTATATCAAAATCATCCCTATGAGGACCTATAGCTGTAATACATCTTTTAAGTTCTAAATTTCTACTCTTTGAAATTTTTTTTATTATTTCATTTTTTATATTTTCTTTATTTTTTAGATCTATCTCTTCTAAAAATGTTTTATACTTTATTTCTAATTGTTCACAATTATCAGTTAAATTATAATGTTTCTCTTTTGATATTTTGCTAAGCTTGTCTATAAATTTTTTTCTCTTTGAAATAATTTCTGATCCAACCTGAGCTATTTTTTCATCCCATATATCAAGTGTTTCTATTAAACTTTTGTTTTGCTGTATTTCTTTTAATAAATTATTTCTCTGATTTAAAATTTTATTATACTGCTGTAAATTATAAAAATATGATGGTCTTAATTGACTAATGGTTATGTCCATAAACCTTCTTCTCAAAGAAGGCCCTTCTTTTACAATTAAAATATCCTCTGGGGAAAATATAACCGCCAGCAAATTTCCCATTAAATTTGCCATTTTTCTAATAGGAACTTCATTTATCAATATTTGTTTTTTGCCTAATTCATACAAGTATTCTATTTCCTTTTTTTTATTATCTTTATTTAACAGCAGCTTAACTTTGAATTTATTACTATTAATATTAATAAGTTCCTTGTCTTTTGATGTTCTGTGAGAGCGGCCAGCTGCACACAGAAATATAGCTTCTATAATATTTGTTTTACCTTGAGCATTTTCCCCATATATTATATTTATATTTTTTGAAAAAGAAGTTTTGATTTTTTTATAATTTCTGAAATTCTCTAATTCCAGCTGTTCTATGTACAAAACTTTTCTCCTTATACAAAAAACTTTTAAATTATTAAAACCTAATTAACAATTTTATATTTATTTTCTCCTAATTCTATTATATCACCTTTTCTTAACTTTTTGCCTCTTCTTAGTTCAACTTCTCCATTTACTTTAACTTTGCTATCAGATATTAATGCNTTAGACTCTGTACCAGTAGCTACTATACCTGCCCATTTTAAAAATTGATCTAATTTTATATATTCTGTTTCAATTTTTATATTTTCCATAAAGTCACCTCAAATTAACTTTTTATTCTAACAGGTAAAATCATATATGCAAATTCATTGCCTTCAATAGGTTTAATTGTACAAGGTCCTATATCTGAATTAAAGTATATGTCTACAACTTCATCATCAATAACTCTAAGTGCTTCTAAAAAATATTTTGGATTAAAACCTATAGTCATGTTTTTTCCTTCCATATCAACAGATATTTCATCTCTCACATTTCCTATTTCTGTACTAGATGATATAACCAACACATCATCTTCTATATCAAATCTCACAGGATATTTTTTTTCATTAATAGACATCAAAGCAGCTCTTTCCATACTTGAAAGCAGTTCTTTTGTATTTAATCTTATCTTTGTTTCATACTCATCAGGTATTATACTTTTGTAATTTAAATATTCCCCTTCTAACAATCTAGACATAACTTTACAGTTATCAATTTTAAAAAGTATTTGATTTTTAGAAGTAAATATCTCAATTTCATTTTCTTCAGGTTCTAATATTTTTGATATTTCATTTAAAGTCTTTCCAGGAACAACAACTTTAAAGCTTGTATTTTGAGTATCATTTACTGTCTTTCTCACTGCCATTCTGTGACCATCTATAGCAACAAAAACCAATTGGTTTTCATCGCTTTCTATTAAAGAGCCTGTCAATATCTCTCTATTTTCATCGTCGCCTACAGAGAAAATTGTTTGTCTAATCATATCCTTTGCTATTTTCTGACTTATTTTAAAAGATTCTTCAGCTTCTATCTCAGGAAGCAGAGGATAATCATCACTTGGATTTCCTTTTATTTTAAAAACTGAGTTTTCAGATTCTATTAGAACATCGTTATTATCAAGCAATTCAATCATTATTTCAGAATCAGGCATTTTCCTAATAATATCACCAAATATTTTAGAATTAATTACAACAGAACCTTCTTTTCTGATATCTGCAGATATGGTACATTCTATACCAATTTCCAGATCATTTCCAGTCATTTTGAAGATTTTATTTGCTTCTAGCAATATCCCATCTAATAAAGTTATGTTATTTTTTGTAGATACTGCTTTTTGAACGATATTTATTGCATCTACAAGAAGTTCTTTAGAACTTATAACTTTCATAAAAAAGTAANCCTCCTTATTTTATATTAAATAAAAGTAAAATCAGTAATAATAACAATAAGTGCTGTTAATTATGTGAATAACCACCTATAAGCAATAAAATTATAGGTTTTAAACCTGTTACTAATATGTAGATAAATTGTTCTTAGTTATCAACATGTCTAACATTAGATAAAAGTAAGAGCTGTTATACACAGTTAATTCACAAGGAGTTTTCACCATATCAACAAATTCTGTTGATAACTTTTAATTTTAATATATTTTATTTTCCTAAAATATTATCTTTAATTTCATTTATAGCTCTTCTTGTTTCTGAATTATTTTCTATATCTTCTTTAATTTTGTCATATGCATGTATAACGGTAGTATGGTCTCTTCCTCCAAAGTCATTGCCTATTTTAGGAAGGGACATATCTGTAAGTTCTCTGCATAAAAACATGGCTATTTGCCTTGGATAAGCAATATCTCTGGTTCTTTTCTTTGACTTAAAATCTTCTTGCCTTACATTAAAATACCTTGCTACAACAGCNTGGATTGTCTCACAATTAATTACTCTTGTTTTTTCAGCAGATAAAATATCTTTTAGCGCTTCATTTGCTAAATCAATTGTAATTTCATTTTTTGTAAGAGAGGCAAAGGCAATTACCCTATTTAATGCACCTTCAAGTTCTCTGATGTTAGATGCAATTTTGTTTGCGATAAAAACCATAACATCATTTGGAACATCAAGACTTTCAAGCTGAGCTTTTTTTCTTAAAATAGCAATTCTTGTTTCTAAATCGGGAGCCTGCATGTCCGCAATAAGACCCCACTCAAACCTTGATTTAAGACGTTCCTCTAATGTTGTAATATCTTTAGGTGGTTTATCGCTTGAAATGATAATTTGTTTGTCTGCCTCATAAAGAGCATTGAAAGTGTGNAAAAACTCTTCCTGTGTTCTTTCTTTTCCAGCAATAAATTGTATATCGTCTATTAAAAGTATATCTATATTTCTATACTTAGACCTGAATTCTTCATTTTTATCGTCTTTAATTGCATTAATTAGTTCATTTGTAAATTTTTCCGATGATACATATAAAACTTTAGTTGAAGAATTCTGACTTAGTACAAAGTGACCAATGGCATGCATTAAGTGAGTTTTGCCAAGACCCACACCGCCATATATAAATAAGGGATTGTAGGCCTGTGCAGGTGCTTCTGCAACAGCTAAAGCAGCCGCATGTGCAAATCTGTTGCTATTTCCTATTACAAATGTATCAAATGTGTACTTAGGATTTAATATGGATTTTGCTACATCGTCATTTTGAGCTAGTTGACTGGATAAATTTTGAACATCCCCTTCTTCAGAGGGAACAACAAAATTTATCTTATATTCCTTAAAAGTAACTTGTTTAATAGCATTCATAATAAGACTTTGATATCTGGATTCTAAAATGCCTTTGTTAAAACTAGCTGGTACAGACAAANAAATTGTGTCTGAGGTTAAACTCAAAGGACTAATGGTTTTAATCCATGTGTTAAAACTTATTTCAGTAAGTTCATCTTTTAGTAAATCTAAGGATTTCTCCCAAATATTATTTAACTGGATACTCATATAACTCCTCCAAAAACAAGCATAAAAAATAAATTTTGATTTTTCTAAAAAAAATACTATAATAAAAGTAATAACATAACAATAATTATTAGTATAATTTTTGACAACTCTAGCAACATTTAAGCATAAACGGAAGTAATTTGTATATAATTTTTAAAAAA
>JGI24707J26582_10000871_pt1 | contig 24162 bp, 20 predicted proteins | sample BioPla1DNA1_FD_26582 | JGI IMG/M metagenome (IMG submission 26582)
GGTTTTAAACATAGCTTGTAGAACTGTGTCTGGTCCTCTATCCATTAAAGGGGATCATAGTGATATTATGTATACACTAAATACAGGATGGATCATTCTTTTTGCAAAAGATCCCCAACGTGTTTACGATATGAATATTTGTGCTCTTAAAATTGCAGAAGCTGTAAAGTTACCTGTCATTGTTGCTTATGATGGTTTTTTCACCAGTCATCAAAAAAGACGAACCCAAGTGATTGCCAATGACCAAGATGTGTTAGATTTTCTTGGTGAATATGAAGCACCCTACCATGCTCTAGATAAGGACAAGCCTGTTACCATTGGATCTTATATGAATGAGCCTGATTTAATGAATAATAAGTTCCAACTTCATCTTGCGATGGAAGAAGCTAGAACGGTTATTCCACAAGTGTTTACAGAGTTTAGCGAACTTACAGGTAGAACCTATAACATGGTTGAAGGATATAAGATGGAAGATGCAGAAGCTGCTTTGTTTGTATTGGGATCAAGTTATGATACAGCTTGTATGGCTGTGGATCAGCTTCGAAAAGAAGGTAAAAAAGTTGGGGTATTTACTTCCAATGTACTTCGACCTTGGCCCAAAGCAGAACTTTATGAAATTTGTAAAGATGTAAAAGCCATTGTTGTTGCCGATCGTCAAGATAGTTATGGTGCTGGTGGAGGGAATATGTCCCTTGAGTTAAAAGCAACATTACAAGACTACCGTGCTAATATCGAAGTAGTTAGTTTAGTATATGGACTGAGCGGTAAAGATTTCTACATAGAAGATGCTGTAGAGATGTTAAATCGTTCTTATGATATTGCACAAGCAGGAAAAGCAGAACAAAAATTTGATTATTATGGACATTATAAGGGGATCGAAGGATACGAACCTCAAATGTACTTTAATCCTATAACAGAAGAAGAATCCAGACCGGGTACTACCATCGCTACTTTTAATGAAGAAACAGGAAAAGTAGATGTAAAAGGCGGAATGGTAAAAAATACAACTATTATGCCTAAGCGTTTGACAGGGGGGCATGGGGCTTGCCCAGGTTGTGGTATTCCTGTAAATGTAAATATGTTGCTAAAAGGAATCGAAGGTAATGTAGTTTTATTATTCCATACAGGTTGTGGAATGGTTGTTACTACAGGATATCCTAAAACTGCATTTCGGGTTAGTTATGTCCATAACTTATTCCAAAATGGAGCAGCTACATTATCCGGTTTAGTAGAAATGTTCCATGAGCGTCAACGCCGTGGAGAAATTCCAGAAGGTGATGATTTTACTTTTGTTATGATCACTGGTGATGGTGGTATGGATATTGGAATGGGACCTGCCATTGGAGCAGCCTTACGTAACCATCGCATGATCATTATGGAATATGATAATGGTGGTTATATGAATACAGGATATCAATTGTCTTATTCAACACCAAAAGGAGCTAAGACATCCACATCTGGTATTGGAAAGGCACAACGAGGAAAAACAACTTTTAATAAAGATACACCACAAATTTTTGCAGCTACAGGTATTCCTTATGTTGCAACGGTAGCTGAAAGCCATCCTACTGACTTTATCAAAAAAGCAGCCAAAGCACAAAAATATGCCAATGAATATGGAATGGCATATGTAAAAGCTTTATCTGCATGTCCGCTAAACTGGGGCGATAATCCAAGATATGAGAGAAGTGTCATTGAAGCAGGAGTCAATAGTTGTTACCATCCCCTTTATGAAGTAGAACAAGGAATTACAACCATTACTTATGACCCTGAAGCAAGAAATAAAAAAATTCCTTTGATTGATTTTTATAAAATGATGGGAAGAACAAAACATCTGGTAGCTCCAGAATATGAAGATATCGTAAAAGCTTCTCAAGAAGAAATAGATCGAAGATGGGCAAGGCTTAAAGCAAAACACGAAAATCCTTTACTATAATTATTTGGTTTTTAATTAAAATAAAATAAATTAGAAGTAAGCCGTATATCACTTTCCTGTTCCGACTTCTCTTTTGAGTTGTTTCTAAAGATCTTAATAGAAGGATTGTAAAGAACAACCTCCATTCTCTATTTAAGAAGTCGCATGTGGAGGGGATATATGGCTTATTTTTGTTTTAATAGTCGAAGAACAGAAAGGATATCTATATTAGCATAAAACAAAGAGTAGCAAAATCCTTCCCCAAAACATATAGTATTATAGATAAAGAGGATAAAGGAGGGGTTTTGTGGATATCCTTTTATTAGCGATTTCCATTAGTTTAGATAGCTTAGGGATTGGAATGAGTTATGGAATTAAAAAGATCAAGATAAAGCCTTTATCTTTACTTATTATAATAGGAATATCAATTGCATTCCTTATGGGGAGTTTTGGAATTGGGCAGTTATTTTTAGTTTTTACGACTCCTTATCAAATGAAAAAAATAGGTTCTATCTTACTGATTGCTTTTGGATGTTTTCTTTTGGCGCAAGCTATCTGGCATATGCATTATGCTTATCTTACTAAACCAACAGTTCTAAAAAAGTGGAAAATAAAATCTTTAAATATTATTATTGACATTATACAGGAACCTATTTCCAGTGATATGGATCAATCAGGAACCATTGACAGTAAAGAAGCTTTGTATATAGGAACAGCATTAGCGTTAGATACTATTATTGTGGGACTCTCCGCATCTGCTTATAAGGTTCATTTAGGTTGGTTTGTTTTTGCCCTGGCTTTGATGAATACTATTTTTTTAAAAGTAGGGGCCTATATAGGCGAAAAAACTAGCATTTTCTTTTCTGAATACACTCTTAAAGTTATTTCTAGTGGTATTATTTTAGTATTAGGGGTTATTAAATTGCTGTAAAAACAAAAATAAAAGTAAAAAAGACTCGTTACCATTTTATGATGATAACGAGTCTTTTTCAATATATAATAAAAGGGGGAGTTATTTAGATTTTTTAAAGAAAGAAAATAATTTTTCTAAGAAAGAGGAAGATGTATTTTCTTTCTCTTCTAAAGGCAGCACCATTTGCTTTTTGATTTCAGGACGTTTAATTTCTTCTGTTCGCATTACAAAGCTAACAGAACTATCCATATTTTCAGCAGTACCGGAGAAACTTCGATATTCTTTAGATAAATCAACCAAGACATCTTTCATTTCTAAAACTTCATCCACATCATCGAGGGAAGAGGATACCTCATCATGCAATTTTTTAGTTCCTTCTTCGTAGAATTCATGCATATGTTCTTTTAATTCTTCTGTTCCTTCTGCTAACTTTTCAGCCCCATCTACCAGTTGAGTAGAACCATGATCGAGGGCTTCTTTTCCTTCTTTGAGCTGCTTAGCTCCAGCGTTTAATTCTTCTGTTCCTTTTGTAAGTTGGGTAACACCGTTAGCTACTTCTTGTGCTCCATTGGTCAAAGCCAAAGAACCTTTTTTTAGTCCTTTTGCACCTTCCATTAATGGAGTACCAGATTCTTGGAGCTTGGCAGCACCAGTAGCTAACCCTTGACTGCCTTCCATTAATTGTTTCGCTGCAGGTTCTAGGGATTTTGTACCTTCTCCTAAGGCATTTAATCCTTGAGCTACTTGGTTTTGTCCTTGTTGTAATTCACCTAGTTTTTCAGCCATTTGTACACTTCCAGCTTGAAGTTGTTGTAATCCTTGTTCTAAGGCAATAAAGCCTTGCAAAGATTGTTCATTGGCTTTTTGCAGTTGAAGAAGTGTACTTTGTTGTTTGTTTAATCCTTCTCTTAGTTTTTCTACGATTCCTGTGGTACCTGGAATTTTATCCAGTACACTTACAGCTTGATTTAGTCGTTCTGTTCCTTCTAGTAGAAGAGAAACTACCTTTTGTTCTTTTTCTTTTCCAGCCTTTAATGATTGGATACCCTCAATGCTTTCCATCATGCCTTTAGAAATTTGGTTTTGACCTTGGATTAATTGTTCTGTTCCAGATGTTAATTCATTTACACCTTTGGATAATTGTTGACTTGCAGTAACAATCTCTTGTGTACCCTGACTTACAGTAAGAGCACCTTTGGCAAACTCAGTACTTTGTTTCCCATATTCCAAAGCTCCAGCACTCCATTGAGTAGCCCCTTGGCTCCATTGATCCATATTTGCATCAAAAGCCTTTAGGCCATTAGCGACTTGGGTAGCCCCTTCTTTGGCTTGTATGGAACCTTGGTGAAGCTGATCGATACCATGTAAGAGTTGATCACTACCTTGGCTATATTTCTTAAATCCGTCTGTAAATTTTACTAGATTTTCATATAAAAGATGTTGACCTTCAGCTAAGGTATCTGTTCCTTCAGCCAATTGTTTACTGGCTTCTTGCAATTGATCAATGCCGTCAATCAGTTCATCTAGATCTTTTATTTTATCTAATTGATCAAGATTAGGTATATTGGAGGTAGCTGTGATAAAAATAGGCCCCATTTCAAAATTTTCTACATCAGTCGTTACTTCAATAAAGTCAGGAAGATCAATAAAATTAGGTTGTTTTTCAAAACTCTCTTTCATACCTGGGAATATAGTGAAGACTCCCATTTTTCTTGTACCATCGGATATGATTTTTCCTGTATTGGATTGAATATTTTGGAATGTATCTAAAGGAAAGTTCATAGCAACGGCTACCGCAAAAGGAGTAAATACTTTCCGACTTTTGCCTTGTACTGTTTTTTGGTGATTTTCATTATTTTGGATTTCTAGCTTGATTTTCAAGTGGCCATTTTTTCCACCTAATTCTTCAGGAGCAATTTCTTGATTATCTAAGAAATATTGGATTTGAACGGAAAGAGGAAGTTCTTTATCTGTTTTTCCTTGATAAAAAAGATCTTCTTTATCTGTGTTCCAGATCAAATCTTCTCCTTTTTGTTCTGGTTGTTCTTCACCCTTTACATTTGTAATCTCTTTTAAAGAAGAAAAGTCTTGGATAGGTTGGCTAGTATCCTCACGATGAATCCAGTTACTTACAATAGTTTCCTTGTTAGATCCTGTAGGAGTTAAGGTTACATATACGGTTTCTTCTTTTTTAGGAAGAGTGGCTCCATAAGCCACAGAACTAAAAGCAAGGGTAGTACTTAATAATAAAGCGATGAAAGATTTTACTTTTTTCATGATAAATGACTCCTTTCTTTTAAAGTGCTTTTTTCTCGCCAACGGAAGCTAGTAGAAGCAATGACTCCTTCAAAAATAATAAGAATCGAAGGGAGAATGAGTAAAATAACAAACATACTAATTAAAGAACCACGAGCAATCATTAAAGTTAGACTACGAATAATACTAATTTTAGAGATCAAAGCGACTCCAATGGTAGAGCCAAAAAAGGTTAAAGCACTAGTAACAATGGATCTAGCAGAACTTTGTAAAGCGATCCTCATAGCTGTGACTTTATCATGCCCTTCATTTAATTCTTCTTTAAATCGATTGGTAAGTAGGATAGCATAATCTACCGTAGCTCCTAATTGAATAGAACCAATGACAATAGAAGCAATAAAAGGAATGGCTGCTCCTGTATAATAAGGAATTCCCATATTAATAAAGATAGCTAGCTCAATGGAGGCAACAAGTAATATAGGTACAGAAATAGAAGTAAATAAAAATAACAAAATAATAAAAATAGCCATAATGGAAATAATATTCACTCGGTTAAAATCTGTATCAGAGACCTGAATTAAGTCTTTTGATAAAACACCTTCACCTGTTATAAAAGTACGAGGGTGATAACTTTTAATAATTTGATTTAAAAGTTCAATTTGTTGATTAACTTCTGGGGTAGCCCCTTTGTATTCTGAGTTAATCAGTATTAATTTATAGTCATCACTAATAAAGCTGGATTTTAAATCTTCCGGAATAAATGATTCTGGTAGGGCAGTACCAGCTAACTTATCATAACCAATGCTTAGTTCAATTCCAGGAACCTGTTCAATTTCTTTCATCATTTCTTGAATCTGATAAGAAGGTACTTCTGTAGGAACCCCAACCATATGGGTTGTCATCATATGATAATCCTCTTTTAATTTTGTTAAGGCAATGATAGAAGGCATATCTTTTGGTAGTGATTCATCTAAGTTGTAGTATACTTCTGCATTTTGTTGTCCATAAAAAGCAGGAATAAATAAGAGTATGGATAAAATAGCAAACCAAGGATAGTGCTTGGTTACAAAAACAGAAGTTTTATGAAACGAGGGAAGTACTGTACCATGATGGAAACGGTGAATCATCTTATCAAAAACCAAAATCATAGCAGGTAGTACTGTTAAGGTAGAAAGAATACCGAGGAAAACTCCTTTAGCCATAACAAAACCAATATCTTTTCCGATGGTTAATTGCATAAAAGCAAGGGCTAAGAAACCAGCAATGGTAGTGACAGCAGCACCAGTAACCGAGGAAGCTGTTTTAGCAATGGCTTCTCCCATAGCATCCACATGATCATCAAAATGATTTCTTTCTTCTTCATAACGATGCAAGAGGAAAATGGAATAATCCATGGTTACTCCCAGCTGTAGCACAGCTGCTAAGGCTTTCGTAATATAAGAAATTTCTTTAAAAAATACATTGGTTCCTAGATTATAAATGATGGCAATCCCAATACTACTGAGAAAAATAAGGGGAACAAATGTAGATTCTAGGGTAAGAGCCAATACAAGAGTAGCCAATAGTACGGCAATGGCTACATAAAAGGGAGTATCTCGATCAGACAAAGCAATGGTGTCTTTCATAATAGCGCCAACTCCACTTAAGTAACTGCCATCATCCAATAAAGAACGTATTTCTTCGATGGCGTTTTGAGTTGTTTCTGTGGCAGAGGATTCACTCATTTGAATAAAAAGCAAAGTAGAATCCTTTTGATAAAAAACATCTTTAACTTTGTCTGGTAGTATTTCTTTTGGAATTGTAATATCCAATAGATCACTAACCCAAATTACATTTTCCACACCATTAATTGCATTGATTTTTTCTTTTAAGGATAAGACATCCCGCGGAGCCATATTTTCAATAATTAACATGGACATTCCTGCATTAGAAAAATTGTCGTTAAGTATTTCCTGACCGGCAACAGATTCTAAATCCTTAGGTAGATAGGTAAGAATATCATAATTAATTTGCGTATGTTTAATACCTATAAAAGAAGGAATTAGAAGGAGTAGGGATACAACTAATACAGTAACACGATGACGTCCAATCCAACGACCAAAACTCCTCATACAATCATCCTTTCAAATGTGACCGATGGTCATTTTTCTTTAGAGCCTATGATACTACAAAAATGACCATCGGTCAATAAGAAACCATAAAAAAAACTCACAAAAAAACTTGCAAAAGACTTAGTCTTTTTGCAAGTTTTTATCTCCTAGCAGTTTTCGAATAGCATCAAACAAGTAGGGTTTCATAACATGCATGGGAGCAGGTTCTTCTAATATAATGGCACTATAACAAACCGAACCCGTTAATTCTAGTATAAGAAACAAGGTGATTTCTGGATTATCAATGGGTAAATTTTCTTCTTCGATCATTTGTGAAAAACTTTGGTAGATAGAATGAGAGTTGTGAAAGGCATCAGGGTTATGAAATACTTTTCGATAAATGCCCCAGGAGAGATTCTTATAAATCATTTTTAGAAGGAGTTTATTATTATTAAGATATTCTACAATATAATCAATAATATCTAGTAGCTCATCAATGGATTTTTGTGTGTTCTCTGTTTGGGTTTTTTCTACAGCCTCTTTAATCAGGGCAGAGGTTTTACGGATAACTAGCTTATCTAAGATATCGTATTTATCTTTAAAATAAAGATAAAAGGTTCCTTTACCAATGCCAGCTTCCCGAACAATATCATTAATTGCTGTATTTTGGACTCCTTTTGTTGTGAAGAGTTCAAAGGCTGTATTATATAAAGTCTGTTCTTTTCTTTTTTTATTTTCATTTGCTTTACTCATAGCATGAACTCCTTTGTGTTTTTTTTAAGGGTAATCCATTTTAAAAATAAAGTCAAGGATGGATTCTAGTCAAAATCATAGCTATGTTTCATAAAAGATGATATAATAAAAATGAAAAAATGTACAATATGAGGGGATGACTCCATGAAAAAACAAATGAAGTTTAAAATATTGATTTTTTGTATCGGTATTATTTTTTTCACAAATTGTACCAATATCTCAACCAATGTAGAACAAAAGCCTTTATCTAAATCCCAAGAATCCATACAAGTGGTAGAGAATCAGGAAACAAAAGATCAGGAAATAGAAACTCCCAAGGTGGAAGATCAAAAAGTTCAAGATCAGGAGGCAGAAACCCCAAAAGCAGAAGATAAAAAGGTCCAAGATCAGAAAGCAGAGACCCCAAAAGTAGAAGATCAAAAAAACCAAGATCAAGCTCAAAAAACAGAGAATCAGCAAAGTAAAAACCAAGATTCAACAATCTCAAATGAACAAAAAAGTTGGTGGTTTAAGCGAAACAAAGAACATTTGCCACCAGGAGCACAACAAGAAATCAATATTACTGATTTTGACACTTATTATTTGGGAAATACAAAAGAAAAAGTCCTTTATTTGACTTTTGATGAAGGATATGAAAATGGGTATACCTCTCGTATTTTAGATATTTTAAAAGAAAATGAGGTACAAGCAGCTTTTTTTGTTACTCAACCTTATGTAGAACAAAACCAGGAATTGGTTCAAAGAATGATTGAAGAAGGACATGTAGTGGGGAATCATTCCATTACTCATCCTAATCTAACAACCTTATCCGATGAAGAAGTAATTCATGAGATCCAAGGATTAGCCACTTATTATGAAGAAGTCATGGGTCATCCCATTGATCCTTTTTTTAGACCTCCTTCTGGTTTTTATAGCCAGCGCACTTTAAAACTCACCCAAGAAGCAGGATATAAAACCATTTTTTGGAGTATGGCCTATAAAGATTGGGTAGTGGATGATCAGCCTGGGAAGGAAGCCGCTTATCAACATGTATTGGAAAATCACCATTCAGGTGCTATTATTTTACTTCATGCCATTTCTAAGTCCAACACAGAAGCACTGGATGAAATTTTAAAAGAGTTAAAACAACAAAGTTATCAATTTAAGAGTTTATATGATCTACCTTAAAAGTAAGGACAAAGGACATTCTAAAGAAAAATAAGACAGCGTAATAAGCATAAGAAAAAGGGGACACAGATGAGCAAAAAAATCACAAATAAAATGATGGAAATGTTGCAGATAAATCAAGCGTACCAATCCATAGCTCCCCATAATCAATCCTATATTTATGGTTTATGGAAGGCTTTGGAACATAAAGATATAGGAACCCAAGGACATATGTTTCGTGTAGCCTATTATGCGAAAAGATTAGCTGCACTTTGGGGCCTGGATCAAGAAACTCAAGATTGCATTGTGTTAGCAGGACTTTTACATGATATAGGAAAATATTGGGTTACAACTCAGGTTTTATTGAAGCCAGCTTCCCTTACTCAGGAGGAATTTAGCATGGTTCAACAACATCCCACCATAGGAAAAGTGATTTTAGCAACACTGGATTTTCCGGAAAATATTATTACTGCAGTGGAATATCACCACAAGAGGTTTGATTTACAAGGTTATCCTTATAAGGCGGAAATAGATGAACTTCCTTTAGAAGCTGCCATCATTGGCATTTCTGATGCTTTTGACGCCATGACCACATCAAGACCTTATCGAAAACCTCTTCCTTTGGAGGAAGCAAAACAAGAGATTGAAAAAAATATAGGAACACAATTTCATCCAGAGTTAGCAGAAGCTTTTATTACTTTATTGTCACATAAAAGGTAGAAAACAGGATATAATTATATTTTAACTGGTTTGGTAATTTTTTATAATATATGTTATTATAAAGTAAAATAAATTTAGAGTGAGGAGGAATTGTTACAATGCAACAGCGTTTTCAAAATGAGGATTGGAAAAAGAAGATGAATATTCGTTTGGATTTTAATCATATGATGGAGGAATTTATTCAAGAACAAGGATTAACAGAAAAGGATATTCAATCTCTTTCGAATAAGATTCAGCAGGCCACTACGGCTATGGTAGAAAAAAGAAAAAATGGACAAATGGACTGGAGAGATTTACCTTATAATCAAGATGAAGTTGTTGAGGAAATGATTGATTATGTAGAGGAAGTCAAAGATGAAATCGATGCTTTTGTAGTATTAGGGATTGGAGGATCAGCCTTAGGTCCTATTGCTGTACAACAAGCTATTAATCATCCTTATTATAATGAATTGCCTAAAGAAAAAAGGAAAGGTTATCCCCGATTATATGTAGTGGATAATATTGATCCAGAGAGATTACCAGCATTATTTGATATTTTAGATTTTGAAAAGACCTTATTTAATGTTATCACAAAATCTGGTAGCACTTCCGAAACCATGTCTCAATTTATGATCATTAAACAGATATTAGAAGAAAAATTAGGCAACGGAAAGACAAAAAGACACATTGTTTGTACAACAGATCGAGAAAAAGGGAACTTAATTAAGATTGCCAAAGAAGAAGGATATCAAACTTTTATTATTCCAGAAGGAGTAGGAGGACGTTTTTCAGAACTTACTCCTGTAGGTCTTTTACCAGCTGCTATGTGTGGTATTGATATTAAAGAGATGTTAGCAGGAGCCGCTTGGATGGATCAACGTTGTAATCAAGAAGAAATCTTCCAAAATCCTGGGCATATGTATGGATTGCTTCAATACATAGCTATGGAGAAAGGAAAAAATATTTCGGTTATGATGCCTTATGCAGATTCATTAAAATATATTGCAGATTGGTATGCTCAACTGTGGGCAGAGTCCCTAGGAAAGAAATATGATGTAGATGGAAAAGAAGTTTATGTAGGTCAAACACCTGTAAAAGCCTTGGGAGTTACAGACCAGCATTCTCAAGTTCAACTTTATGCAGAAGGACCTTTTGATAAGGTAATTGTATTTATTGGTGTGGATCAATATAGAAATACGGTAGATATTCCTAAATCTTACGAGGATATTCCAAGCTTAGGATTTTTAGGTGGGACAACGCAAAATCAATTAATTCAAACAGAACAAATGGCGACAGAGTATGCCTTAATGAAAGCAAAAAAAATGAATATGACCATTACCCTTCCAGAAGTAAATGAATTTACAATTGGTCAGCTTTTGTATTTTTTTGAAGTAGCTACAGGTTTTGCAGGGGAACTGATGAATATTAACGCTTTTGATCAGCCAGGAGTAGAAGAAGGAAAAAATGCAACCTATGCTATGTTTGGAAGACCTGGGTACGAAGAAAAGAAAGCAGAACTGGATGCAAGACCTAAAAAACAAGAAAAATATATAGTGTAAAAGAACGGAGCTCTTTTTTTCAGTTGTTTTTATAGATATCCACGTTGAAAATCTAAAATTCCAGTAAGCTCGTATATGTTTCTCTTGCTCCGACTATCAGCCCTTGTTCCTATAAAAACCAATAAGAAGTAAGGGCATGACAGAAGTGGCATATGGAGTATATACGGCTTACTTCTAGTTTATTTCGTTTATGAGGGGGATGTCTATATTTGAGACAACTTGAAAAGCAATTTTTTTGAAGACAAGATAGTAAAAGGGTGATAGAATGACAGGACAGGAGAGACGAGAAAAAATTTTAGAAGTATTGGAAAAGGCAAAAGAGCCAATCTCAGGTTCTGAATTAGCAAAACAAATGAAAGTAAGTCGTCAAGTTATTGTTCAAGATATTGCACTTTTAAGAGCAGAGCAAAAAGAAATTCTAGCCACTCCTAGAGGATATCTTCTTCATCTTTATCAACCTCAAACAGCCCGAAGGGTATTTATGGTTTGTCATGATCGAGAAGGAATTCAAGAAGAATTAGAAATCATCGTAGATTTGGGAGGACAAGTGATCGATACCATCGTAGAACACCCGATTTATGGAGAGTTAACGGCACGTCTTATGGTGGAAAATCGTAAAGATGTTCAAGATTTTATACACCAATTGGATCAATATAAAACAGTTCCCTTATTACGATTAACCCATGGCGTTCATTTTCATACAGTAGAAGCAAGAGATGAAAAAACTTTGGATTTAATAGAAAGCCAATTAAAACAAAAAAAGTACTTGTGCTAAGTACTTTTTTGTGTTAAAATTTTTTAAATCAAGGTGACAAGACAATAGAATATACAATAACGATGTAAAAGGGGACTGAATAAAATGGCAATGAAACAAAAAATAAAAAAAGCATTGCATCGATATTTTATTGATGGTTTAAGCGGAATGGCCATGGGGTTATTTTGTAGCTTAATTGTAGGATTGATTATTAAGCAAATCGCTATGATTTTTGGGACTCACCCTGTAGGTCAATTTTTAGCTGCTTTTGGAAACGTAGCTTCTGTTCTTATGGGACCTATGATTGGGGTAGCCATTGCTCATACTCTGCAAGTACCTAAGTTAGTCCTTTACGCTTCTGGAGTAACAGGACTTATAGGAGCTTATGCAGAAAAAATATTATCAGGGGATCTATTTGTAGAAGGAGCTATTCTTCTGAAAGGACCTGGGGATCCTTTAGGGGCTTTTATTGCTGCTTTAATAGGTATGGAAATCGGTAGGTTAATTGCAGGAAAAACAAGACTTGATATTATTATTACACCCCTTGTTACCATTGCAGTTGGAGGAGGAGTAGGACTTTTAGCAGGACCTCCCGTTTCTCAAGGAATGCAATGGTTAGGTAGGATGATTGGTTTGGCTACTCAATTACAGCCTTTTCTAATGGGCATTGTTTTATCGACGGTGATGGGAATATTATTAACATTACCTATCAGTTCTGCAGCCATTGCTATGATGTTAGGACTTTCAGGTATTGCAGGAGGAGCAGCAACAGTTGGCTGTGCTACTCAAATGATCGGATTTGCTGTAGCTAGCTACAAAGATAACGGAATCAATGGGCTTTTAGCCCAAGGTCTAGGAACCTCTATGCTTCAAATTTCCAATATCATGAAAAAACCAGTGATTTGGATTCCGCCTACATTGGCCAGCGCTATTTTAGGACCCGTTTCCACATTGGTTTTTCATATGGAAAATAATCCAGCAGGATCCGGCATGGGCACATCTGGTTTAGTAGGACCCCTCATGACATGGCAAACCATGATAGAAAAAGAAATGGCTATGGTTCTATTGGTGAAAATTATTGTGCTTTATTTCATTCTGCCGGCTTTACTGACTTGGATTATTACAAAATGGATGCGTCATCAAGGATGGATTAAAGAAGGGGATATGAAATTAGAACTTTGATCATATTTCCACAGGGAGTGGCGAATACCAAAGGCAATCAACTCCGCCATCTTCATTACAACCCCTAGGCGAGTATTTTGCAAAATAAGGACATCCATAAAGCCACTAAAATTGACAATGCCTGTGATAAATAAATCTCCTACAGGAGGAAGATCTTTATTCACTCCTGCTCCGGGTTTAATGGAACCTTCTCCTACAGTAACGAAACCAATGTGTTCCATCTTTCCTAAGCAGGCATCAATGGCAATAATAAAAGGATCTTCATAATTTTGTTCAAAAGATTCAAGGGTTTTTGTTAAGTTTTTGGCATGTACAGGTTCCTCAAGGGTACCATGAATATATACATTTTTATAGGTTACTGTTTGTAATTTATAGCCAATTAGGGGACCTAAGCTGTCTCCTGTTGCTCGATCCGTTCCAATACAGAGTAAAATCAAGGGTTGGTGAGGTTGTTTATATTCGCAGAGATACTGATAAAATGCTTGAGTAAATTGATGAAGAGCTGTTGGATTTTTTGTATCAATGGAAACTTGATTTTTAGTTTTAGGTTTTAAAAGATTCAACAAGATCACCGCCTTCATAAGATATATATAGTCTTACCCAATAAAGGGGTGAATTATTGATAAGGATTTTGGAAGTTGTTACCTAAAAAAAGTGTCGACCTTGTGTCGACACTTTTCTATTTTTTTAGTTCCATTTTCCTTTTTTCACATGTCCTGCAATTTCAGCCATGATTTCTTGTTGTTTTTCATTACATACATCCAATAATTCATCAAAAATTTTAACACATCCAGGATCAAGGTTGATTTCAGAACCTTCTTCACAAAGAGCAGCTACTTGTTCTAAAAGCCCAAAAACCTCCATATGTATTTCATTAGTAATTCGAGAACTTTCTATTAAATGTGCTTGGTTGTCGTTTAATAATACAAATTTGTCTTTAGGGGCACCACATTTTGGGCATTTTTCAGGAGCTTCTTCTCCGTAATGAACATATCCACACACTTCACATTGCCATATTTGCATAGTTACAACCTCCTTATATTCTTCTTATTTGAGAACAGAATACTGTTCGTACATAGTATATCATATAATTATAATTATTAAAAGAGGTTATATATAATTTTTTGAAATTTTAAAAGAAACCCGTTTTTTGGTGAAAAACCTCAATAAAAACTTAGAGTTAGTCGACATGATTTACTAAAATTTGTAAAAATAATATGTTAAGATAAGCTTGTACAATAAATAATGGCTCCCACAAAAGACAAAAAAATAGGGAAGAAATACAAGGGGGATGAGATATGAATGAATTTTTACAAAATGAATTTGAAATCGATTCTTCATCTCAAAAGGTACCAAAGAAAGAATTGAGTGTACCTACAAATATAAAACAAATTGGAGAGATACAAGAAGGGATTCAAATTTATTTAGAAGACTATGTACACACTTATCTCTATCAATACGCTAGATGGGATACGAAAAAAGAACGATTAGCCGTTTTGATAGGTACATATGAACAAAGAGAGGAGGAAGAAATTTTATTAATTAGTGGAGCCATTCAAGGGAAATTTATTGAAATAGAAAAAGGACAACCTCATTTTACGAGAGAAGCTTGGGATTATATTCGGGAAAAACAAAGACAATATTTCCCTGGAACTCAAATTTTAGGTTGGATGCATACCCAACCTGGTTATGGGATGGTAGCTACTTCTTTTCATGATATCCAGCATGAAACTTGGTTTGGAAAATCCTATCAGATTCTATATGTGATTGATCCTATAGGTAAGCAAGATCAATTTTATCAATGGAAAGAAGAGTGGAAAGAAGTACCAGGTTATTTTATTTATTATGATCGAAATGAAAAAATGCATGATTATATGTTGGACCATCGTGTTATTAAAAGTAAGGTGTTGGAAGAACCAGAGGATGTTATTGTTCAATATCGAAAGCAAGATCGATATCGAAAACAAGAGGCACATCAAAAGAAAATTATACATATGCTAACTTCCTTTAGTGCCATATTATTATTGATTTGTTTAGTCATGGGAATAGGACTTATTTATAATGTAGAACAGATACAACGGTTGCAAGAAGCATTAAATACCATGGATTATACCTATACTAATTTATTTACTCAAATTAAAGGAGATACAATAGAAGGAGTGTTCGCACAAGAAATCGAAAAGGTAGAGAATGAAGATGAAGACTTTATCAAAGTAAAAGAAGGGACAGACAGCCAAACTTCACAGATAGTAAAAGAGTCCGTAGAAAAAAAAGAAGAAGAACCACAGCAATCAGTAGAGGATCAAGGGACAGTCAAAGAACAAGAAGCATCACAACAACAAGAAAAAGAAGAAGTGGTAGAAGAAGAGGAAAAGAAGTCTCAAGAACAATCCGTAACAGTGGAAGAGTCATCGGAACCTTCTCAAGAGAAGCAAGAACCAGAGATAAAGAAAGAAGTTGTTAGAAATCCTAATATACCGGAACAATATACAATCCAAAAAGGGGATAATTTAAGCAACATTAGTTATCGTTTTTATAACACGACGGATATGGTAGATGCAATTTTACAATTAAATAATCTTAGTAACCCAAATAAAATTTATGCAGGCAAAACCATTCAATTACCATAAGAAAACCCTTCCTATTACCCAAAATAGGAAGGGTTTTCTTCTATAGTTCTTCCATTTGTTCTAATAAGCTTCCAAAGACTTGTAGTGCTTTTTCTACAGGTTTTGATGAAGACATATCAACGCCAGCTTTTTTTAATACCTCAATAGGATAGTCAGAATTTCCACTTTTTAAGAATCCTAGGTAATCTTCTACGGCACAGGGGCCTTGGTGTAAAATTCTTTGCGATAAAGCGATGGCGGCAGAATATCCCGTTGCATATTGATAGACGTAAAAACCTCGATAGAAGTGAGGAATTCGTGCCCATTCCATATGAATTTGGGGATCTACTACCATATGAGGACCATAATATTTTCGATTTAATTCTCCATAAAGATCACAAAGAATATCAGCTGTTAAGGATTTCCCTTCTTCTACCATAGAATGAGTGATTTTTTCAAACTCTGCAAACATCGTTTGACGGTATAAAGTTCCTCTAAATTGTTCCATAAAATAGTTAAGTAAGTATGCTTTTTCTTTAGGACCTTTTGCGTTTTGTAAAAGATATTCCATGAGTAGGGCCTCATTAACGGTGGAAGCAACTTCAGCCACAAAAATTTTATATCCAGCATAAACATAAGGTTGAGCTTCATCAGAATAATAGGAGTGGAGAGCGTGACCCATTTCATGAGCCAAGGTAAATAAATGATTTACTGTATTTTGATAATTCATAAGAACGTAAGGATGGGTTCCATAAGCTCCCCAAGAATAAGCACCACTGCGTTTTCCAGCATTTTCATAGACATCAATCCAGCCCTTTTGATACCCTTTTTGTAAAGTATGGATATATTCGTCTCCCAAAGGAGCGAGTCCTTTTAAAGTTATTTGTTTGGCCTCTTCAAAAGGGATGTCCCAGTCCACATTTTTAACAATAGGGGTGTATAGATCATACATATGAAGTTCATCAACCCCTAATCTTTTTTTGCGTAGTTCCATATAACGATGCATTAATGGAAGATGACGGTGAACGGTTTCAATCAATTGATCATAAACAATAGTAGGAATTCGATTTTCATCTAAGGCAGCTTCAAGGGCTGTATCATATTTTTTTTGACGAGCAAAGAAGACATCCGATTGGATACTAGCGCTTAAGGTAGCTGCTAATGTATTTCGTTGTTTATTATAAGTATCATAGACTTTTTCAAAGGTGTTTTTTCGTACATTTCGATTACTACTTTCTAATAGTTGGATAAAACGTCCTTTTGTAATTTCAACAGTTTCTCCTTTTTCATTTTCAACGGTAGGAAATTTTAGGTCAGCTTCATTAATCATATTGTATATTTTTTGTGGAGCTTGTCCTAAGATGCCTGCTTCAGAGAGCAATTGTTCTAATTCAGCAGAAAGGATATGTTCTTTTTGTCGAACAATGCTTTCTAAATAATGATGATAGAGTTTCATTTTATTATCTGTCTTCATATATTCTTCTAAAGTACCATCAGATAGGGATAAGATTTCTGGCACAATAAAGGAAAGAGCACTATTTGCTTTAATTCGAAGGTTTGTAGCTTCTTGTGCCAACCCTTGGTAATGAGCATTGGTTGTATCTTCATGTAATTTCATATGAGCATATACATATATTTCTTCAAGTTTTTGATTAATTTCATCGTTTAATTGAAGACAGGCAAATAATTTTTCTGAAGAAAGATGTAAATGACCCTTAAAGTCCTTTAGAGCAGGGAGTAAGATATTGATTTTTTCACAAGCTTTTTTCCAATCATCATCAGAGGCAAATAAATCTTCTATTTTCCAATGATAAGCAGGATCTGTTTCATGACGTTTGGGAAGTATTTTTGATTGTTTCATAGATATAAAACTCCTTTTTATATAGTAGCCCTTAATTAGGGATGGATAAGGGAGTAATCATAGAATAAAGGGTATAAAAGATGCCAAAATGTAAAAATAAACATACTCCAATCCATAAGTAAAATTTAGATTTTCGGGTTTTATGGTGAAAAAATATCATGCCTAATAAGGCACCTAAGGGAGCTAAAGTGCCGTAAAAAAGCAAGGTTTTTTCAGGAATTCGCCATCGTTTTTTTCTTGCTCGGTATTTATCCATACCAAAAAGGCAACAACTCATAAAGTTTAAGATGGCGAGTAGGATACAATTCACATAGATAAGTAAGCTTAATGTGTCCAAGTCATCCCTCTTTTCTGTCAGCATAACATAAAATATTATAACATAAAAATGATCTTGTATCATTTCTAATTTATCGGTAGAATAGAATTCATATGAATACACTTATTTTAATACAAGTAAAGGGAGGAGTATACGATGAGAAAAATAAAACAGCAATGGATCATTTTCTTTTTTTTATTAGGAATTATTGGAATAGTAGCGAGCCATTATGCATATGCTGATGTTGTACAAAAAACAGACAGGTTTTATGGAACAACAAAACTGGCTTTAAAAAACCAAAGACAAGAAACAATACCTATTTTAATGTATCATCATCTTACACAGAATGAAAAAGAACTGAATGCAGCCACTGTTTCTGTAGAAAAATTCAAATGGGATATGGCTTATTTAAAACAAGAAGGATATACGACTCTTCATTTTAGGGATGTGTTAGATGCTCAACTACGAGGTATTTCACTGCCCCCAAAATCCATTATTATTACATTTGATGATGGATATCGCAGCAATTATCAATATGCATATCCAATTTTAAAACAAATGGAATTCAAGGGAACCATATTTTTAATTGGATGGTCCATGGGACGAAATTTTCATAAAGATGGAGTAACACCTATCATTCCCCATCTTACTTGGAAAGAAGCAAGAGAAATGTATAACTCAGGAGTAATGGATTTGCAACACCATACCTATGATCTTCATAATGGAAAGGAAGAGGCACCTTACCATGGTATGGGTGTAGACCCTTACACTGGTGAAACGGAAGAAGATTACTCAGCACGTTTTTTACAAGATACACTTTTATGGAAAGAAAAAATAGAAAAAGAAGTGGGAAATTATGTATTTGTTTTTGCCTACCCCTATGGGCAAGGAAATCTAATTGCAGAAAAAATATTAAAAGAAAATGGTTTTTATTTTTCCTTATTAACAGGTCAAGGAACAGAGAGATTACCTTATTCTAACCATTTATTGTCAAGAATCAATGTAACAGAAAAAGATTCTTTAAAAGAGTTGTTAGAAAAATTTTACTCTATGTCAAATCATTCGACTGAAATGGTGGAAAGGAAGGAACAGTAAAATATAAAGGAAAGGTGAGTATATGCAAAATACAAAGGTCTTATTTGTATCAGCGGAAGTTGTTCCGTTTGCTAAAACAGGAGGGTTAGCTGATGTTTCAGGCTCTTTGCCTCAGGCTCTTGCAAAAGTAGGGCTTGATGTCCGGGTAGTTATGCCCAATTATGGTACCATTGATCATAAATACAGACAACAAAGTCATAAAGTTTGTGATTATGAAGTAGAATTAGGATGGGACAAAAAGAAAGCAGAAGTTTTTTTATATGAAGAGGAAATTCCTATTTATTTTCTTCATCATTCCCATTATTTTTACCGAGATCAATTATATGGTTATGAAGATGACCACGAGCGATTCGCTTTTTTTTGCAAAGGAGTTTTAGAAATGCTCCCGTATTTGCAATGGCAACCAGATATTATACATTGTAATGATTGGCACACAGGACCTATTTGTATTTTGCTAAAAGAACACTATTCGTATCAATCTTTTTATAGAAAAATGGCTACGGTTTATACCATTCATAATTTACAATACCAAGGTATTTTCCCGAAAGAAAGTTTACAATTTCTCGGTCTTTCATCCATGTATGATCATCCTGATGCCTTGGAGTTTTATGGCGGTATTAATTACATGAAGGCAGGTTTATTTTATAGTAATGCATTGACTACGGTTAGTCCTACCTATTCCAAGGAAATTCAAACATCAGCGTATGGCCATGGATTAGATGGTGTCCTTCAAAAGCAAAATGCACGTTTGGGTGGGATTCTCAATGGTCTTGACTACGAAAAGTACAACCCTCAAAAGGACCCTTTCATTTATATTCCTTATGATAAAAAGTCATTAGAACTTAAAAAAAGAAATAAAATAAAATTGCAAGAAGAATTAGGACTGCCTGTATCAGATGTTCCTATGATCAGCTTGATAACTCGTTTAGCTGATCAAAAAGGATTGGATTTGATACAACAAAAAGGTTGGGAATTACTTCAAAAAGATATTCAGTTGGTTGTGCTAGGTACTGGAGAAGAACAGTATGAGAAAATGTTTCAAGGAATGGAGAAAAAGTTTCCACAAAAAGTAAGTGCCAATCTAAAATTTGATGAAGAATTGGCACATAAGATATATGCAGCTAGTGATTTATTTTTAATGCCTTCTTGTTTTGAACCTTGTGGATTAGGGCAAATGATTAGTTTACGTTATGGTACAATTCCTATTGTTCGAAAAACAGGAGGTTTAGCAGACACGATTCAACCTTTTGATCCAAAGACAAAAAAGGGGAATGGGTTTGTTTTTACGCAATATCATCCAGATGCTATGATGGAAGTAATTTTGCAAGCGTTGGATCTATACAAAGAAGAACCTAAGAAATGGAAAATACTCATGGGAAATGCCATGGATAGCAACTATTCTTGGGAACAATCGGCTCTTCAATATGCAGAATTGTATCAGCATTTATAAAGATTTTTTGCTCATTTGGGCATGCTCTAGCATTAACTCTTTTACTAATTGACCAAAAGGCCACTTGACAGAAGTAGGTGTTACAGTTGCTAAGATTGGTCGTTTTAGAGACAAGGTTTTTATGCTTTGGACAAAATCATAGAGATCTTTTTGAGAGTATCCACTTAATACGATGGTTTTTTGTTGAGATACATGAATGGGTGATTTGTTTATGGGTTCTTGTTTTAAAATTTCTTCTACTGTCATTCCTGTAGCAGAAGAATCAATAATTAGATAAGAAGCATGGATCTTTTCAAGCCAAGGGAGTAAAACGGCAAGTTCTTCTTGATTATAACCATAGATGAGTAAGATTTTGGGAAAAACAGAAGCATTACTTTGGGTTGGATCTAATTTTTTAAAAGACATAAGCACTCCACCTTTCGATTTTATTTGTGATTTATCAAAGAGTATTATATAATGGTTTTATAGTGAATTTGAATTGATTATGTATATTTATAATCCTAACGTAGAGTTAGAAAAAATTCAATACATAAATAAGGTACTCTATATGTGGTATCGTTATAAAAAGGAGAAAGTAATGGAAAAGAACATTTTAGCAACCGTAGGACCTATTGAAATTACAACAGAAAATTTATTTCAAGCTATTCAATCTATGCCAAGAGAACAAATGATGCAATTTGGGCAACCAGAACAAAGAAGACAATTAGTACACGAAATGGTTTTAAGAGAACTTCTTTATTTAGATGCAAAAGACCAGCATATGGATGAGGAAGAAGCTTTTATCAAGCAAGTAGAAGAAACAAAAGAAATTTTATTAAAACAATATGCCATTCAAAAATTATTGGCAGATGTAAAGGTAGAAGAAGAAGAGGCAAAAGCATATTATGATGGACATCCTCAATCCTTTGTGGCACCACCTCAAGTACGAGCACGTCATATTTTGGTAGAAGAGGAAGAGAAAGCCAGAGCTATTTTAAATGAGATTAAAGATGGAAGAGATTTTGCAGAAGCAGCGAAAGAATATTCTACTTGCCCTTCTAAAGAGCGTGGAGGGGATTTAGGTTTTTTTAGCCCGGGACAAATGGTAAAAGAATTTGATGAAGTGGCTTTTTCTTTAGAAGAAGGAGAATTGAGCCATATTGTTAAAACTCAATTTGGATATCATGTAATACAAGTAGAAGAAAAGAAAGAAAGTCAACCCCAAAGTTTTGAACAGGTTAAAGATCAATTAAAACAATTTTTGTTACGACAAAAACAAACCTTATGTTATGTAGAGTATACAGATGGTTTACAAAAGAAATATCCAGTAGAATGGAATGAAGATGCTCTAAAATGAAAATGAAAAATATAGTAGAAAATATTTATCTTTTTAGTGATGAAAACAGTAGAAGCGAAAATGTAACAGTGATCCTCACAGAGGAGGGACCTGTAGTCATAGATGCTTTTAATTCTAGTGAGCAATGGAAGGTTGTTGATGCTTTTATTAAAGAAGCAGGATACGAAGGACCGAAGGCTTTAATTTATACTCATTGGCATTTGGATCATACTGTAGGACACTACCTTACTTTTAAAGAAAATTATCCTATTTACGCCCATGAAAAGGCCAAACAGTATTTATCTGTTTTTAAAGAGCGATATTTGAACCGTTTTATTGCACATGAAATAGTGGAACCTACTGTCAATATAATATTTCCTACTCATACTTTTTCAAACACATACACTTTATCAAAAGGAAGTTATACTTTTGAATTGGTTTATATTGGAGGACATACAGAAGATAGCATTATTATTTTTGAAAGAAAGACTCGTGTTTTATTTGTAGGAGATGTACTGATGTCCCATCCCGACCGAATGGTGGTTCCTCCTTCTCTTCCGATTGATTACGGTGTTGATTATATGGATTTATTCAAGAGTATGAAAAAAATTAAACAGCGAATACAATCCGATTCTGTTTCTCATATTATTCCAGGACATGGTATGAAGACGGATCCACGGATCCTTTTTCAACAAAATGAAGAGTACTTTCAATCTCTCCATTCTTTTGTACAAACAGAAATTCAAAAAGGTAGAAGGGAAGATTGGGAAAAAGTAAATCCTGCTCATGTTTTTCCACAGCCGTGGTGGGAAGGAGCATTGGACAAGCAACAATTTCATGTAAATTTAATAAAGATATACCAATACCTAACAAAATAAAGAGTTTGTATTGAAATAATAGTAATATTTTGATTTTCCTCCTTCATATATTGTATAAACAAGTATATGGAGGATTTTTTATGTTGACTGACAAGAAAGCCGTCTTTCAAGTTGCCAGTGTTTATATAGGAACAGTAGTAGGAGCTGGGTTTGCTTCGGGTCAAGAAATAGTTCAGTTTTTTACTATGTATGGTAAGCAAGGAATCTATGGATTACTTTTTACTGGATTTGCTTTTTCTTTGATTGGTTGGGCTGTATTAGAATTAGTATATGAATATCAAATTAAAGATTATCAGGCACTAATACAGCCCATTATGGGCAGGGCACTAGCCGGCATAATCGAAGGAATGGTCACCTTTTTTTTATTTGTTAGTTTCTGTGCTATGCTAGCTGGTAGTGGAGCCCTTTTACACCAAAGGTTTCAAATTCCTAGTTATGTAGGCATACTGGTAATGGGATTCGCATGTTTTTTTACTTTTCTTTATGATGTAGAAGGAATTGTATTTGTCAATGTCATTTTAGCACCGATCTTATTTTTAGGAGGTATTTTGTTAGCTGTTTATATTCTAATTTTTCGAGATGTGACGGTATTTACTTGGGGGGGAGAGATATTTAAAAGCATTCGTTACCACTGGTTTTCTTCTAGTATTTTATATGTTAGTTATAATTCTCTTACAGCGATTGTAGTTCTTACAACTCTCTTACCTTATTTAAAAAATAAAAAGGTAGCACGTAAAGGAGGGATTTTGGGGGGAGTTGCTTTAGGAGGACTAGGATTATGTTTAGGATTGGTAAATCTGTGTTATCGTGGAAGAATCGAATATGTAGAAATTCCATTACTAGAAATTGTTATGTGCTATGCACCAATCATTCAATGGATTTATTTTTTTATTCTTTTTTCAGCTATGTTTACAACAGCTGTTTCTAGTGGTTATGGTTTTGCAAATCGTATTTCTACTTTATTCTCTCTTCCAACTTTCCTTGCCATTATCCTTACAATTATGGGTGGGGGGATGATCGCAAGATTAGGATTTTCGAATATTGTACGCAAAATATACCCTTTATTTGGATATGGAGGTATACTTGAAGTAAGTATGATTCTTCTTTTTTTTATACGGTGGAAGATAAGAAAATATTGAAAAGGGAGTATAGGTATAGTAATATAAACACAAAGTAAAACTTAGATTATCCATATTCAAAATTAAACGTTAGTTTTTATATTGGGGGAAGAATGTTGGAAAAATCAACAATAGAAAAAATCAATCAAAGGAAAAAAAGACGAGTCAAAAAAAAGACAATTTTTTGGATGATTATTATGGTAGTAGCAGCTTTTGGTTTATGGTATCAACAAAATCATTCACTTCATGTAAC
>JGI24707J26582_10000873_pt1 | contig 24148 bp, 18 predicted proteins | sample BioPla1DNA1_FD_26582 | JGI IMG/M metagenome (IMG submission 26582)
CCACGCTTGTATCGGCGCTATCCGACTTCAGCACGGCTTTGATCTCGGGATCAACCTGTTGATAAAAAACATCGTCCGAGCCGTTGTCAAGCAGATAAGGATCGTTGGTTGCGAGGGCCGGATCGGCAGCCACGCTTGTATCGGTGGCATCCGAATTCAGCACGGCTTTGATCCCGGGATCAACCTGTTGATAAAAAACATCGTCCGAACCGTTGTCAAGCAGATAAGAATCGCCGGTTGCGAGGGCCGGATCGGCAGCCACGCTTGTATCGGCGATATCCGAATTCAACACGGCTTTGATCCCGCGGTCAACCGACTGAAAGAAAATATCGTCCGAGCTGGAACAGGAGACGGCTGGATAGAAGGGCGGCGCAAACCCGACGACAATGCGCGGTCTGCGATCAGGCAAAAGGAGCTCCAGCTGTCTGATTAAGTGGAGTGTCTGCTCGCGCGTATCAACTTCATCCAGAACAGGTGCGAGATATCGGTCGATCAGGTGATCGGGTTCCTCCCCTAATCGTGCCGCAACTCTGTCGATCAATTCAGCTAGCGAGAGAATCTCAAAATCGGGATGAATCGTCTCGGTCGGTATCCCTGCCTGTTTGTTGTATTCACGCTGGTATTGGTAATATCTGGCTAAAGAATTTTCCGACGCAATGTCCGCGGCATCAAGCATTTTCTTCATAACATCAATGGGCGTCTGCTCGAACAGAGGTACGCTGATCAAGGTCCAAGCTTCGTGATTCGTCTTAACGGAATAAACTACCTTGAGGTCTTCAACTTTAAGCGTGATAGGCGGAACGGATATTTCATCGCCAGCGTAATCACTATACTTCGGATTGAGATTGATTTCGTTAATCAGCTCTGCCAAGACAAGATTGGCATCAAGTCCGGCAAAGGGATCGCCGGCGTGCGTTTCGAGCGTGCGAATATAAAAAACGGGCATGATTTTACCGACCGAACCGCGAAAGAGATAATAGGCGTCATCGCCGGGATATTGCGCCGTATGGTAATCGGCATTGATCACGCCGCAGATTTTAAGCCCCTTGGTGTCGCGCCATTGCTTCAGAACTTCAATAGCGGATATCATGCCGGCAGAATTCCCCTCCTCGTCACAAACGAAAAGGGCGATCACATGGCCTTTGAAACTCTCAGGATTCTCCGCTAGCTGCTTCAGCAATAAGAGCTCATTGGCGACGCCGGCCTTCATGTCGAGCGTACCGCGTCCCCACAGGTATTTCCCGCTTTCCAAGTCGGATTGTGCCTGCGGGTTGAACTTACGTTGCCCTGATTTTAAAGCGCTTTCGAGCAGATCCGGTGTCGTGGCAAGATCGGCCAAGGGGCCATAATCGTCGACTTCGACCGTGTCGGTATGTCCAATCATAACGACGGCATCGCTCGACTCGCGCCCGGAGACGCAGACGAAGAGTGACGAACGCCCCAAAAGATCTCCCGCAGAAGGAATGCGCACAACCTGTTCCGGTCGAGCGCGGAAAAAATCCCAGCCGCGCACGTACTCTTCGATGAAATCAATGATGTCATGTTCGCCATCCGAACTGACGACGCTTCTTACTTTTACGAGTTGGATCAGCAGTTCTTCCAGTTCTGCAATCCTTATGGAAAACCGGTTGTCGACCATTTCCTGTTTGCTCATATACCCCTCACCAACAAGCATATAGTATTCGCTCAGTATCAAATTTCAAATCGTCAGCCGTACGGCATATACTACTTCTCACCTGAATACTTACAGTGTCAATCCGTGTTTAGCTGTGGATCGTACGCCTCGCTTACATTTGACCGGCGGTCAAAGACCTGATACTTCGCGATCTGAGTATACCATCCTTAGGCCATGACATTCTCAATCATGCGAATCTCCTCTTCCGGACGGATGAACGCCGGACGTCGTGATCGTCGACATGACATTCACAAACATGCGAATCGCCTCTTCCGTGTGTACAATAAAGAGGAAAGATAGATTTTCCCCTTCAAAACTACAATACGAGGTGAATCATCATGCCGTTTATCATAATCCGTCAAGACATAACAAAAATGAAAGTCGATGCCATCGTCAACGCCGCCAATACTGAACTGAAAATGGGCGGTGGTGTTTGCGGGGCTATTTTCAGAGCTGCCGGAGCGGCAAAACTTCAGGCTGCCTGCGATAAACTTGCTCCGATTAAGACGGGCGAGGCGGTTATTACGCCGGGTTTCGACCTTCCCGCCAAGTTTGTCATTCATACGGCAGGTCCCGTCTACAACAAACGAAATCCCGAAGAGAGTGAAAAACTTCTGCGCTCGGCCTATACGACATCTCTCCGAGTCGCCGTTGAAAACAAATGCGAGAGCATTGCCTTCCCGCTCATCTCAAGCGGTATTTACGGTTATCCCAAAGACGAAGCCCTGCAAGTCGCGACTTCCGCTATTCGAAATTTTCTTGATGAGCACGATATTGAAGTCAATCTCGTGCTGTTCGACAAGTCGGCCTTTGTTATAAGCCGCAAGCTGTTGGGTGAGGTCAAAAGCTACATCGACGAGCACTATGTCGACACGCACGAGGTGAAAAGAAGAAAGCTGCTCGATGTAGAACGACAAGCTATCTCTGAAGATGATGTGTACCTTTACGCACCTGCCTTTATACGTGCGGACACACCTGCGGCTGTTGACGTGTCGCTTGAGGACATCGTAGGCGATCTCGATGAACCTTTTTCATCCATGCTTCTGCGCCTCATCGATGCCAAAGGCATGACGGATGTCGAAGTTTACAAACGGGCGAATTTGGACAGAAGACTGTTCTCGAAAATAAGGAGCGTCAAGAACTATATGCCGAGCAAGCGCACGGCGATCGCCCTCGCCATATCGATGAGACTATCGCTCGATGAAACAGATGCCTTATTGGGGCGGGCGGGCTATACATTATCTCGCGCTATCATATTTGACGTGATCGTGAAGTACTTTATTGTGAACGGCAAATACGACATTTTCGAGATCAACGAGGTGCTGTTCGCTTACGATCAGCCGCTGCTGGGTATTTAATTCGCACAGAATTTGAGACCCTATGGAAGTTCAACAAGTCGTCTAATTTGAAAGTGCCTCCTTGAGAACATGAATCGACCTCAAGGAAGCACATTATTGCAATATCCGTTCATACCACATGCTCATAGCTACAACAAAAATGCTCAAGGAGGCACTTTTTTGCAATACGCATTCATACGTCAATCCAAAAAATGTCGCTTCTGAAGCGACCAAATGTCTTGAATGAAGAAGTAGCCTCAGATTAGGAAAAACTTCAGAAATCAAAGGAGGCTACTGACATGAAAAAAGGATTAACTGAACTCGTATTCATTCTTGACAAAAGCGGTTCGATGACCGGATTGGAAAGCGACACCATCGGCGGATTCAACTCAATGCTCACAAAGCAGAAAGCGGTCGACGGAGAGTGCCGTGTGACAACTGTCTTATTCAATCATCATTATAAGCTTGTACACGACCGCATCGACATCCGAGCGATCAGTCCGATGACAGACAAGGAATATCAAGTCGGCGGGTGCACGGCTCTTCTCGACGCCATCGGCAGAACGATCAACAAAATCGGCAACGCTCAAAAACATACTGCCGAGGAGTACCGCGCAGAAAAGGTTATGTTCGTGATCATCACGGACGGCTTAGAAAATTCCAGCCGCGAGTACACTGCTGACAAGGTCAAAGCTCTCATCGAGCGACAAAAAGAGACGTACGGTTGGGAGTTTATCTTCCTCGGCGCCAACATCGACGCGGTTGAAACGGCAGGGAGATACGGCATCTCCGCCGACCGGGCATTAGACTATCTGGCTGATAGTGAAGGTACAAACCTCAACTTTCAGGTGATGTCGGAAGCTGTAGTCGCCTTTCGCAGGTCGGGAACTGTCGATGACGCTTATTTTGATGAAATCCGTGAAGACGTAAGACGAAGAGGCGGTAGGAAGTAATGTTAGGTGCGGTCTCAGCAGCTTGGGGTTGGGAGCTAACCTGCAGCACTATAATCCGATCATCGATGAGAAGGTAAGAGCGGCCTTTGATGTCCCCGAGAATTGGAAACTGATTTAACAAATGCCCTTTGGGGACATTGCAGAGCCTCAGAGCACAAAGGAATTCAAGGATATCGACGAATTGGTCAGGGTAAAATAAGACCATAAAAAGGAGGTACGGGTCATGCTAGGTGCTATTGTAGGAGATATTGTCGGTTCAGTTTACGAGTGGAATAACATCAAAACAAAAGATTTTCCCTTTTTTCGTGATGACTGTTTTTTCACAGATGATACGGTGATGACCGTTGCTACAGCAGACGCATTGATGAATGGAGGCAAAGCTGATAACTTCATCGATGCCTATAAGAAATGGGGAAAGCTCTATCCCAGTGCGGGATACGGCAGTCGATTTGGCTATTGGATACACTCAGATGATCGTAAACCCTACAACTCTTGGGGTAACGGATCGGCGATGAGAGTCTCACCTTGTGCATGGCTGATGGATCGCGGATTTTATGCTCGAACAGGATTTTGGCCGATGAATGGCAGAAATACTGCCAAATTATCTGCCGCTGTAACACATAATCATCCCGAGGGAATCAAAGGAGCGTTGGCAGTGACGGACGCCATCTTTATGTGGCGTTTATATAACTTGGGATACGGAAACGATATGGACAAGACCATTATCAAAGAAATCACCATAGACGAATACAAGGCTGAAATGAAAAAACACTTAGAAATAGAGCACGGATATGATTTGAGCAAAACGCTGGATGAAATCCGTCCAAGTTACCAATTCAATGAAACATGTCAGGATACCGTACCACAAGCGGTCATCGCTTTTCTTGAAAGCACTGACTTTGAGGATGCTATTCGAAATGCCATCTCTCTCGGAGGAGATAGCGACACACTTACAGCCATCACAGGCAGCATCGCGGAAGCCGCCTATGGTATCCCTGATGAGATCATAGAAAAAGCATTGTCTTTCCTTGACAAACCGCTACTCGACACTTATGAACAGTGGATAGCATTTTTAAAAAATCGCGGAATCTGTTACTACAGAACCGAGACATTGTAAACACTAGGATTGATAATAAAATAATTAGATCAAGTGACAAGTGGTATTCTGCAACTGATTTTGAGGGGACACTTTCGTGTCCCCTTCCATTTTACTATGCGCGACTCTGACGTCTGGCCTCTGTCTGTTGTCGGCGCTTTTCAATCTCCTGCTCGACGATCATGTCTTTGACTTTCATCAGGCGCGTCAAGTTGCCGCGCTCGTTCTCTTCCATTTTCATCGTGATGGAATGGATGGTCTCTTCGAGGTTCGGAATCATGACGTATTCGAGGGAGTTGACGCGGCGCCTTGTACGCTCGATCTCGGCGGCGAGCAGGCTTGATTTATGCTCGTAAGTCGCGAGTTGCATGAGGAGCGGGAGCGCTTCGGCCAGTGTGTCAATCGGCTGATCCAACTCACCCGATGCCGCCGTCATGCCGTACGGGAGAGTGCGGTTTGATATATNGGCGATTTCCTCCGGTGCGTGAAAGACGGGCGTGCGGACGCTCATCGTGTTCTCGCGACTCACGGAGACCGTGAGTTCGCCTGAACCTTCGGTCATGAGCGCGGCGTTGACAGTCTCGTCTCCGATCACGGCGCGGGCGAGCAGCATTTCCTTGTGAGAACGCTCGACGAGAGCTTCCGCCTTGAGGCGCATCTCATCGACTTCAAGAACGAGCGCCAAAAACTGACGCATCAGCTCGTCGCGTTTGTCCTTCAAGAGTTTATGGCCGCGCCTCGCAATGCGAAGCTGCCCGCGCAAGCGCAGCAACTCCATCCTATTCGGATTGACGCGCATCACAGCCATTAGTCATCAGCCTCCGCTTCTTTCTCAATTACTTCCTCTGCTACTACCTCTGTTTCCTCTTCTGCTATGTAGAACTCGTCGATGTACTCCTGACGCACACGTTTCAATTCATTCGCAGGCAGCATCGAGAGAAGCTCCCACCCGATGTTGAGCGTCTCCTCAATCGAACGATCCGTATCGAAACCTTGCGAGACGTACTGATCTTCAAACGCGACGGAAAACTTCGAGTATTCGCGATCGATCTCGCTCAATGCTTCTTCACCGAGAATAATCTGGAGGTCGCGCGCATCTTTTCCGCGCGAGTACGCGGCGAAGAGCTGGTTCATCGTATCGGCGTGATCTTTTCGCGTCTTGCCGACGCCGATTCCCTTGTCCTTTAGGCGCGACAGCGAGGGAAGCACGTCGATCGGCGGCTGAATGCCGCGGCGATACAGATCGCGTGACAAGATAACCTGTCCTTCCGTGATGTATCCCGTCAAGTCGGGAATAGGATGCGTCTTGTCGTCGTCCGGCATCGTCAGGATCGGCACGAATGTAATCGACCCTCTCTTGTTCTTAATACGTCCCGCGCGCTCATAGATACTCGCGAGGTCTGTATAGAGGTATCCCGGATAACCGCGCCGTCCGGGAACTTCTTTACGGGCTGCCGATACTTCGCGCAACGCCTCCGCGTAGTAAGTAATATCAGTCATCAGGACGAGCACGTGCATGTCGAGATCGAATGCCAGATACTCGGCTGCCGTCAGCGCCATACGCGGTGTTGAGATACGCTCAATCGCCGGGTCGTCCGCCAAGTTGATAAACATGACGGCACGATCAATCGCGCCCGTCCTTCTAAAATCGCTGATAAAGAAGTCGGCTTCTTCGAACGTAATGCCAATGGCAGCGAAGACGACGGCGAATTGCTCTTCGCTGTCGAGAACTTCGGCTTGGCGTGCGATCTGAGCCGCCAGCTGCGCGTGCGGCAGCCCGGCTCCCGAAAAGATCGGCAACTTCTGCCCGCGGACGAGCGTATTCAAACCATCGATCGCCGAGACGCCTGTCTGAATAAATTCGTTCGGATAGTCGCGCGCGGCGGGGTTGATAGGAAGTCCGTTTACGTCACGCATCGCATCGGGGATGATCTCAAGTCCGCCGTCGTTCGGTCTGCCCATGCCGTCGAAGACGCGCCCGAGCATGTCGCGCGAAACGGCAAGCTCAAGTCCTCGTCCCAAGAAACGGACGGTGCTCTTCTCGATATTCAAACCGATCGAACTCTCAAACAGCTGCACAAGCGCGTCGGATCCTTCAACCTCCAAGACCTTGCAGTTACGGATCTGCCCGTCAGCCAATTCGATTTCACCCAGCTCGTCGTATTTGACGTTCTCGACGCCCCTGACGAGCATCAGAGGACCGGTGACTTCTTCGATTGTTCTGTATTCTCTAGCCATATCTGTCTCCGTTCTTAATCGGACAACTCTCTCATTTCGCTCAGCAACTGTTCGTTACGGAGCGCGTACCAGCGATCCACTTCCTGTTCCGGAACGTACTTAAAGCGAGCGATCTCATCGCGGATCGGCAACACCATCATGCGGTCAAAGTCGACGCCGCGTTCAAGCGCCTTCTGCGCCTCATAGTAAAAGTGCATCACGAGAGACAACATTTTGAACTGTTTGTTCATTGACGTGTACGTGTCGATTTCATCAAAAGAGTTCTGGTGTAAAAAGTCTTCACGCAACGAGCGCGCCGATTCAAGTTTGAGACGATCGGTGTCCGAAAGGGCATCCTGCCCGATCAGGCGGACGATTTCTTCAAGCTCCGATTCCTCTTGGAGCAAAGTCATCGCGTCGACGCGTAACTTGCTGAATTCGGGATCGATATTGTCATCGAGCCAAGCGTCAACTTTATTCTGGTAGAGCGAGTAGCTCGTCAGCCAGTTGATCGCAGGGAAGTGACGTCGATACGCTAAGTCTGAATCGAGGCTCCAGAACACCTGGACAATGCGCAAAGTCGATTGTGCGACGGGATCCGAGAGGTCACCGCCGGGCGGCGAGACGGCACCGATCGCCGTCAGAACGCCGACACGCTCTTCGTCATCACTGCTCAGACAGCGGACAATACCGGCTCTCTCATAGAAAGAGGCGAGCCTCGAACCTAGGTAAGCGGGGTAACCTTCCTCACCCGGCATCTCCTCCAGACGACCGGACATCTCGCGAAGCGCCTCCGCCCATCTTGATGTCGAATCAGCCATCAAGGAGACGGAATACCCCATGTCGCGGAAATACTCGGCGATGGTAATCCCCGTATAAATCGACGCCTCACGGGCCGCAACGGGCATATCCGATGTATTGGCGATAAGGATCGTGCGCTTCATCAGCGAATAACCCGTCTTAGGGTCGGGCAATTCGGGGAACTCCATCAACACGTCCGTCATTTCGTTGCCACGCTCTCCGCAACCGATATACACAACAACGTCAGCCTCCGCCCATTTGGCGAGCTGGTGCTGAATGACGGTCTTTCCGCTCCCGAACGGACCCGGCACGGCGGCCGTTCCGCCCTTGGCGACGGGGAAGAACGTATCGATGGGACGCTGACCCGTGAAAAGCGGAGCCGACGGAGACATCTTCTCTACATAAGGGCGTCCGATACGCACGGGCCATCGCTGGATTAACGTGATCTCTTCGCGGGCGCCGCGGTCGGTCTCAAGTACGGCAACGACGTCGGTCACTTTGAAAAGTCCCGATTGAATCTCAACGATCGTGCCGGCTTTTCCTGGCGGAACCATAATGCGATGCTCGAGAATCTCCGTCTCCTGAATGACACCGATGATATCGCCACCCGTTACGCGGTCACCCAGTTTACATTTCGCCGTAAACTCCCATTCCTTATCGCGATCGAGCGCATGTGCAAATGCTCCACGCGTGATATGGTCGCCTTCCATCTCCGCAAGCGTCTCGAGCGGCCTTTGAATACCGTCGAAAATACCGCCGATCAAGCCCGGCCCGAGCTCTACGGAGAGCGGCGCTCCTCTCGAAACGACAATCTCGCCGGGGCCTAAACCCGCCGTCTCTTCGTAAACCTGGATGGAGGCTTCATCTCCGTGCATCTCGATGATCTCGCCGATAAGACGGCTCTCCGACACTTCGACCACGTCGAACATATCGGCATCACGCATGCCTTTCGCGATAACGAGCGGACCGGAAACCTTAACGACTTCACCCTGACTAAGTTTATTCATGGATGACTCCTCTTAACAATTACTCACTCTTCCTATGCTCAATCGAACTCAATGCCTGTCGACATCTGAAGCTCGTGTTATTTCTATCAAGCGACGAGCAGCCTACACGTCGCGCTCCTGTCGATCACGTTGCGCCCTCTCGCGCTGCCCGATCAAATCGATACCGGTCGCTTTTCGTATCGCGGTTCTCAATTCATGGCGGCCGAGGAACGGTTTCAGTCCCGCAGACGGAATCACGATCACCGCCGGGAGATAGCGAAGCCGCCAATCGGCAAGGCGATCCCCCATAACGCTTGCTAACGCCTCCGTCACGAAAATGACGGCGAATCCTTCTTCCGCCCACGCATTCAGAACGGCGTCCGCCTCATCAGCAGTCGATACTTCCGCAATCGACAAACCGAGCGCGCGAAACCCCGCGATACTTTCCCAGTCACCGATGACACCGACTCTTTGTTCCATGCGACCTATTCACCATTCCTTTTATCAGCTGAAGTCTCGCCTTAAAGCGATCAAATCTTCTTCATTCAATTCATTGACGAGAGCCGAAAGAACCATCTTCACATTGCGGATTTCCAGTTCACGCGCCATGATAAATGACAGCACGCGTTCGGGTCCCGAAAGTTGTTTCGCGCCCGTTGAAAGATGCCCGTAAAGCAAGATGTCCCGCTCGCGCGAAAATTTAGAAGCACCGCCCTGCTCGCCGTACGAAACGACGAAAGGAGTCATGGTGCGATATGGCGTCTCTTTCAGCAGATCGACAATATCGCCATCCTCCCCATCGTAAAGCGCTCGCCATCGTTCTTCGGAGATCAATCCCCCCGGAAGAAGACTGGCATTATAAAGCGTCTCATTCACTCGGCGCAGCCGACTCCTGACGAGTATTTCAAGATTGATAAGATCGCGTATCATCGTCAGGTACTGCTCAAACCAGTCGCTGCCGAGTTCCGACGCGATGACACGGAGCATCTCATGTAGGCGACGCTCGACCGCCAAATCAATCGAAACGGCGTCATAGTGTTCGGCATAGGCCAGACGGGCTTTCTCAGCCATTGACGTGACCCATTCGGGAAGCCTCACATCTTTTTCACGGGCGACGATCGCGCGCCAGAGAATCTCGGGATCAAGGAGCGAGGGGATTTTTATGAGCCTCGCAAGAGACTCATAATCTCCCGCCTCTTCACCGCGCAAACTCTCTCTTAACATGACGCGCATGTTGTGCGCATCTGCAGGCAATAAGAGAGCGACGCGATACCCGTCCTCCGGTGCAATTTCATCAAGCAATTCATAAACTGCGATGTGCGTCGCGCGTAATGTTTCCGCTACCGTATCTTTTTGCAGATAATGATGCTCCAAGAGCAACCCTCGGATTTCATCAGGCGACGAAACGCCGTAAAGGCGATCAAGCCCGGCACGTCCGAACAAATCTTTCTCGAGCACCCAAATTCTACCCGACGCGTGCTCCCACGAACCGAATCGTTGCGTGTCAATGACGGGCGTTACGACTTCACGAAATTGCGACTTTCTGCCCATTCAAACTCTCCGATACCTTACGCAATCCTGCCGGCGATTTTCTCACCTCTCGACCGCCTACCTGTCCGATGACTCCGAAGCGCCGTTTTGCACCAACTTATCGAAGGCAAGTCGAGCCAGCTCAGGTCGGTGGTCACGCACTGCGAGATCGTACGTCAGATTGTCCTGCACACGACCGTGTGCGACAGTCAGTCCGCCCGAAAAGTCGCCCTCTTCACCGGCAAGCGAAAACTTTCCTTCGGGAAGCGCCTTCAGAAGAGCATCGCCGATTGCAGCTTTTTCATTGGCGGAGAGCGTGATAACGCCCTCTTCAATGTTCAAAGTGCGGATCCAGCCGGCATATCGCTCAACGCGCACCTCTGTCGGCTGTTGCAATAACTTGGAGAGAGCGCGCTCGATCACGTTGTCGACAATTTCCTGTTTACCGGCGAGATCTCGCTTACGACGTTCGGCGTCTGCGATACTTTCACCTCGTTTCACAAGCAAATCTGCGTCGTGATCGGCTCGTTCCTTCGCCTCCGCTAGGATCTTTCGACGTTGTTCTTCGCATTCGAGCGTTTCCTTCTCGACAAACTGACGCAACTCCTCCTCGATGGCTTGAACGGTGCGATCGGCTTCCGCCAGGATGTGGTTTTTGATTCTGTCGATACNTTCCACCTCTAGCACCCCGTTTCAAAAGAGTTGAACATCAGGATCAGACAGCGATGCTGAGTGCGCCGAGGACGGTCGCGAGCAACGCCAAAATCGCGTACGTCTCGACCATGACGGCGAGGACGATCGCATTACCGCCCGCCTGCGGCTGCTTCGTCAACAGCGCCATACCGCTTTCCGCGACCTTCCCTTGGTGGAAAGCCGACAGCAAACCGATCACGGCGACGGGAAGAGCCGCAAGGAGAAACAAAATTCCCTGCTGTACGGTGATGTTCGTGTTACCCGCCATCATTCCCGACTGATTCATGATCATAAACCAGCCGAGAAGGCCGTAGATACCCTGTGTGCCGGGAAGCGCCTGCAGAATAAGCAGTCTACCGAACAGAGAAGGATCCTCAGCCAGAATACCGGTCGCCGCCTGACCCAACTTACCCACCACCTTCGCGGATCCGTATCCGGGAAGGATGACGGCAACCGCCGCCGCAAAATAAACTAGAAGTGGTCCAATGATACTTGACATTGTTTTCCTCCATGTACGTCAACCGTTGCGTTGACAAAAATAGTCTCCCTGCTTGTGCAGGATTTTCTAAGAAGCTCGCTTACGCCGGCTTCTCCTCTTACGGACGAATCGCTTCCTTGGCAGATTGAGCGCAAGACAGCGTTCCGTTCGCTTTTTTATCTATCTTTACGTACTCCGTCTGACGACGGAGCGGATTCCAAAAAGAGCCGCCGCCCTCAAAGAATTTCCCGAACATCTCCACGTATTGGAGACGACTCGTGTGGACAAAAGCGGACAGCGCCGAAAGCCCTAAATTCAACGTATGCCCGAGGACGCCGACCAGCGCGAAAGCTATGTACCCTACCACCGACGTACCGAACATCCCGCCGAGCATATTAACGACGGCCGCGATAACGCTCGTCGCGAGCACGAGCGCCAAAATCCTTGAGTAAGACAACAAATCACCTAACCACGACGCAACATTGTATAGCTCTGCGAGTCCTTTCATGAGACGCTTGAACGGATTTTTGATGCCGTGTCCCGCAAATAAGAGCGCAAAGGCAACACCGGCGATCGCCAGCCACTTGCCGATCTCACCGAGCAACAAGGCCGTTTGCGGGTCGCTCGTAATCGCACCCTTGCCGAGGATGAGACCGAGCCCGGGGATAATGAGATACCAAGGAACTGTCTCTCCGAGTCCGCCCATTAAGTTGCCTCTCAACCACTCGGTGCGAATTTTGAGCGCCATGCCGCAAAACAGATGAAGCGCCCCGAACACCATACTGTAGAGAAGGAGTTTGGTCGGCGAATCCATCGGATTAAACCAGAGCATCGGGAAGTCAACTTTCCCTTGAGAGACGACCGTGACGAGGTCGCCGAAAAAGCCGCCGAATACGAACCCCCATACGATGGACGCGATACCGGAGATAAACAGCATGGAAGCTAATTTCCGCATTTCGCCTTCAACTTTCTTTTTGAAAAGCATGTAGGCGGTCGCGATGACGAGCATAGAACCGTAGCCGACATCGCTCAACATCATGCCGAAAAAGATCATATAGGTCGGCGCCAGAACGGGCATCGGGTCGGCTTCTTGGCTGCTAGGCGCGCCGTACATCTCCAAAATGATGTTGAACGCGCTGACGAACCGGTTATTCTTCAATTTGACAGGTGTCTCTTCTCCTTCTTCGGCAGGCTTGATTGAGCAGACAACATCGAATTGATCGGTTAATTCCCGGCTGATACGATCGGCATCGCTCTCAGGCACCCATCCGTTGAGAAAGAACGTGTAACTCATTTCGTGGATTTTCTCATCAGCCGCCGCCTTATCGGAGCGTACAAGCAGAAAATCATGGTATGTCATCAGGAGCGGTAAACCTTCGGCGATCTCGCGCAATTCATCTTGAACCTTGCGGAGCTCCTCCTCTTTCGCTGCCACCTTCCCCTCTAAATCTTTCATCGTTTCGGAAGCAGATCCCGTAAACGGCAAATCGGGAATCTCATGGAAGTCGGATGCAGCAAGTCTTGCACGCATACGAGGCAACTGCTCATTGATCGTGACAACGGCCACCTTTGCGGGGAATTTGACTTCCTCTTCCAATATGAAAACGGACGCCAAAGGCAAATCGCGCGCTACATCGCGTTCAAACGTATCAAACGCCGTTACATCACGAAACACGCCGAAAATGATCGTCGTCCTGTCCGTGTTCCTAACAGTCAAATCGATCGGAATGTCGACCCATGGCATGAGCTGTGCTCTCTGGTCATTGAGAACGGAAAGAGAGAGGTCGATCGCTTCCTCATCGCGAAGCAACTCCTCGTACCGGCTGAGCTGCTTTTGAGCTTTCAACTCATCCTCTTCCGAGAGATAAAAGGATTCTTCCGATACGGAAAGCTTCTTGCCGACAAGATGCCTCGCCTCGGGAAAACGCAACGACATGCCTTCGATCGCACGCTTCAACCGAGCTCGCATATCGAGATTTGAAGCGTACGCCATCGTCCGTACAGACTCACCGTCCGATACGTCCTCGATGATTTCGACGCCGCCCATCTTCATGAGCGCATCTAAAACATCCGCGCGATCCTCGTGCAAGCCGACGATCGTCAATTTGCTCATTTTAACGATGCTCAAGGAGAGAAACGATCCTTTCTGCTATGTCATCGGCCGCACCGCTTAACTCGTCTTCTGACAACGATTCAAGCGGCCGCACCGTGACGGATGATTGATCCGATACAAGCTCCGTATACCGACGTTCAGCCTCATCGAGCGCTTTCTGTCTAATGGACGCGGCCTCACCGTACGCACTGTCAATCAATGCACTTGTCTCTTGACGCACACGCTGTCGCTCCAACTGGGCGTCCTCACGTGCTTTTTCAATGCGACTAGCCGCTTCCGCTTCTGTCTGCATAATCTCTTCTAGAAAATCGCGATCGGGCACTCGGCTATCCTCCCCAATGAAACACGGGAAAAGTGTTTCAAGATCTTATCTTTCGATACAACTCGCGATAAAACTCGCACTTAATTTTAGAAACAATAGAACATATAGATTCTACCATAGACAGCACTGAAACGAAAGAGGATTCTTGCAGAAATATGGTGAATAAGGCAATAAAAGCTCATAAATTACTGTCAAAATCAAATATTCATAAAAACTACCTATTACGTTACGCGTTTCATCCAATAGAGTTTTTGTTCTTCCAGATCGCACGCGCATAATCCGTCATGATTGACGTAAATCCTTCCGATTCAGGATAAAGCCGCCAAACAATTCCCCCCAAGGAGACATCTGCAAACTTACCGATCGACGTGTAGAGAGCGGGCGTCTCCCCTAACGTAAAATGCAGCTCGCTATGATCATTATCATCAGTGAATCGCAAGCCATCCTGAACGAGCGTGCAAATGCCGTAGCGCATCATCTTTTCCGGCTTTGTATCGTTTTCCACGATATTCTCATGAAATTCAATTCTACATCGATCAGAAATAATGTCGCCGTCTTCAAGGGCCTGAGCCAGGCGGCGGCGCTGCCATTCGACAAACTGAAGCGGATGGTCAAAAAACGGGCGCGAACCGTGGGCCGCGGTCAGAAAGCCTGTCAAATCAAGACAGAATGACTGCCCGCAATGACGACAGGTAAGCGTTCGATTACCGCTCTCCATTGAAAGCGGTCGGTCGCAGGCGGGGCACCAGTGGCAGATGCGCGCCAAACCCTGTGCCGGTTTCATCGAGATAAAACGAACGGGGCGCCTGCGCCTCATTTGCCATTCGTAATCTTCCGTCGTAATCGCTTTAGCCATTCGATCTTGAATCTCGTCGAGAGACAATTCATTTATCTCTTCTCGAGTGAACAGGAGACGTGTCTCCAACTCCACATGTCCGGGACGGAACATCTTCGCCCAACGCGGCCACCCGAGATAGCCGCCGCGCGTAAAGACGGAGACGACGGGAACGCGCAGATGCCTGATCAGCTTAGCCGTGCTCGAACCGAACGGCGTCAGGTCACCGGCGATTGAACGCTGTGTCTCCGGGTATAAAGCGACGGACAAGCCCGACTTTATCGACGCTATAATCTCACGCGTCGTCGAGTAACTGACACGAAACGGTTTGATCGGGATCATCGCAAGAGGTGCGAGGAGCTTCTTCAAGAGCTTTCCGCTTGTCACCTCTATGCCGGCGACAAAACGGATTGAAAGCTGATTGAGAGCGAGCAGGCAGAAAATGGGATCGAGATACGAAACGTGGTTTCCTACAACAAAATACGGCCCGTCCTCTTTTGTGATCCGCGGATCGCGTATATAGCGCACGCGATACAAAAGTTTCGTTAAGATCCAAGCGATGGCCAAGTACAACCGGTAGATAAAGCGTTTAGGTGCCCTTACTTTAGACTGCTTTGAAGCATCTGATGATTTTTCCGTTCGCATTATGGCGCTCCCTTCTCATTTGTGCCACATTATCTTAACATCTTAGCGTTAAAGTATTGTCAAGAGTGAGTATAAATGGCGCGATATTGACGAATAATGCGTGAACAGGAGAGCCAAGCTATATGGCAAGGTATTGTTTTTATTGCGGACGAGAACTGGGTGAAAACGAAAAGTGCCACTGCCGTGAGCGCTCATTCGCCTCGAACGCAAGCTACACGGATTCAACTTCGCAACAGTCAAGCGAATCGAACGAACACGCCGCTCCATCTCCCGACCGCTCACAAACATCGCAAAAGACACAGAGCGCGTCGCATGCCTCCGGACAAGGAGAAAGCGCCCGCCGCCCGTCGTGGTCCGAACGGCGAGCCGAAAGTCGCGCTCAAAAAGAAGCGAGACGACAGGCAAAGGCTCGACAGTCACAATGGCAAAGCCGATCAGGTTACGGCGCACCGCCCAATCGTCAAAATACGGAACAGCAGAGACGCGCGGCGCGCATCAATATCTTCACCGGTTTTATTCGCTTTTTCGCGACACCGGCACTTCATATGACACAATGCCTGTCAACCGCATGGACTGTATCTCATACCGTTTGGCTCGCTGTCGCCGTTGTCCTTTCTGGCGCGCACTATTTCAGCCTTAATCGCTTTTTATCAGTAGTACAGGCACAAAACCCTTTGCTGAAGTTCCGTTTCAGTTACGTCGCGCTTTCATGGTTGACGGGCATCGTCGTTGCCGCCGTCGTCATTCTCCTTTTCTCGTTGACGATGTGGCTGATTGCGCGTTTCCTTTATAAGCAGTACGCACTCCCTTTCATGCACACATTGGCGGTCGGCAAAGTAGCGTGGCAGTACCTGACGCTTTTCTTCGTACTTTCACTTCCCACAGTCTTTTCGGGCGCTTCTCTCTTCGGCGTTGTGCTTGCCCTTATGGGTCTTGTTTTCAGCGCCATGATTCATGCGCGACAAGTGGCATCGTTGACACATCTCGATGACAACCGCAAATGGCAGTTCATCTACCTGTCGATCGTTATGTTTGCAGGAGTTTCCTCAACAATCGCATCCTTATCCAGATTTATACCTCTGATGCGATAAACGTTAACCGTACTAAATAAAAACGTTCCGAGGCGTCTGCCGATCAAGCACAGTCTGGCAGACGTTTCTTTCAGTACCGGTATTGACACTGTCCGCTTGCATTCATCCACCTGACTGATTGACCTCTTGCGCAAAATATTGGTATAAAGTGATGGCACAGTCGAAAAGGGTAAGGAGACAATCGTCCGATATTATGCTTAAAAATCTGAAACGACAATTTCAGTGGCTCATAGACAAGTATTCAAAAGAATATCTGATCGCTACCGTAATGATTATTCTTTCATACGGTATTGCCGTCGCGCCGCCGTGGTTCGCGGGATTTATCGCCGACCGAATCATCGCCGATGAACTGACGATTACGTCTCTCCTCATCTACGTCGCGATGCTCTTTGCGCTGACTGCGCTTTACTATGTGACCGGCTATTTGTGGTCTTACTACCTTGTTAAAGCGTTCGATGTCTCCGAATTGGTCGCGCGCCAAAAGACATTCTCGAAGATACTCAACCAAAACGCGCCGTTCTTTCTGGCACAATCGACGGGAAGTCTGATGGGCAAGTCGACAAACGATGTCAGTTCGATCGGTGAGATGGCGTCGTTCGGTATCATGCTCTTTTTCGACGCGACGCTCTATCAAATTTCGATCATCGCTATTATGGCGATCAGCGGCTCATGGCAGCTGACATTGCTCACGGTGCTCCCATATCCGCTCCTGATCCTATTCTCAAAACTGATCGGCAAACACCTCTACCGAGAATATGATCTGGCTCAGCAGGCGTTCGACGAGATGAATGACCGTGTGCTCGAAAACGTTCAAGGCGTTCGCGTCGTGCGCGCCTTCGTCTTGGAGGAACAGGAAATGGAGACGTTCGAAACGCACGCCGATCAACTCTACAAACAAAACCTCAAAGTCGCGAGACTTGACGCCCTCTTTATGCCCGCGTCGCGCTTTGTGCAGGGAATCTCATTCGTCATCGCGATGATCGTCGGCGCCGAGCTGGTCAAAACGGGCGCCATCACGATCGGTCAACTGATGACGCACGTCTTCTACCTCGGTATGCTCTCGTGGCCGATGATTGCGATGGGTGAATTTATCAATACATCGCAGTCGGGATCAGCCTCCATGGAGCGCATCGAAGAGATCTGGAACTGGCGGGAGGAGATCTCCGATCCCCCGAACGCCATCACCTGTGAAAGAATCGGTGACATCACGTTTGACCGCTTCTCCTTTGCGTGGCCGGGACAACAGGAACCGATCCTCAAAGATTTATCGTTCACCGTTAAGCAGGGAATGATGCTCGGTGTCGTCGGCCGTGTCGGTTCAGGGAAAACAGCTCTTCTCAAACAGATTCTGCGCTTTTACCCGCAAGAGGCCGACCTCCCGTCCTCCGTCCAAGATCTCGATCTGCCGGCACCTCCAGAGAGACTGCGCCTGAACAATCTCCCGATCCGACTTTACGATAGGCGAAGCGTACGGCGGCGTATCGGGTACGTCCCGCAGGAGAGCACGCTGTTCTCATTGACTGTCTTGGAAAACATACTTCTCGGAGCCGACATCAGTCGCGAAGGCTGGCCTCTCAGCGAAGAGGAATTGGCTTTGGAAGAGGCTTTCTGGAAGAAAAAGTACGGTGAAATCGTCAAGATTGTAGAAGGTCGGAAAACAAAAAAGGCGGCCCCCCTTCCCGTCCCGCAGGAGACTCTCGAGCAGGCGATCGCGATTGCCGATTTTGCTAAGGACATCGAATTCCTGCCTGATGGACTCGACACATTGACGGGCGAACAGGGGATCGCGCTGTCCGGCGGACAAAAGCAGCGTGTCTCCATCGCGCGTGCGCTGCTCGCAGATCCTGAAGTACTCATACTCGACGACTGCCTCTCGGCAGTCGACGCCATCACGGAGAAAAACGTCCTCGCCGCACTGGGCCGCGAACGCGCGGGTAAGACAACGCTCGTTAGTTCGCACAGGCTGTCGGCGATCCGCGACGCCGACCTGATCATCGTCCTTGAGGACGGCCGCATCGCGGCGCGCGGAACACATGACGAATTGATGGCGGAAGGCGGCTGGTACCGCGAGCAGTATGAAAAACAGCAACTAGAAGAAGAGTCGATCACAAAAAGAAGGGAGGCGCGCAGATGATGAATAAGAATCATTCGGAAAACAGTTCAAAATCAAGGGCGAGTTTTCTGCGTTTGTTCAAGTACGCTAAATATGCGATCCGCCCTCTCCTGATCGGACTCGTATTGACGATCTCGACGGTCGGACTTGATCTCGCGGGCCCTTATCTGATCTCGCGTATTCTTGACGGCGAGATCGTTGTCGGCGTAGGTGCGCGCGATTACAAGACATTTGTCTTGATTATCGTCCTCTACGCTCTTTCCGTACTCCTGTCGCTCGCAACGCGCTATACGGGAAGTATCGCCAATCAGATCGCCTCTAACCGCATCTCCGTCGTGATGCAGCGTCAGGTGATGCGTCACGTGCAAAACATGCCTGTCTCCTATTTCGATACACTGGCGGCAGGAACGGTCGTTTCCAGAATTACGAACGATACGAAAGCCGTTCGGATATTCTTCAATACTGTTCTCTCTCAGCTCCTGATGGCGGGCGTCTTTGCTCTCGGCATCCTGTTCGGCCTTCTATCGCTCGACTGGCGCCTGTTCCTCATCGCGTCGCTGTCATTCCCCATTCTCTTCTTCATGTTCCGTGATTTTCAAAGAAAATCGCTTCGCTACAGTCAAAATATCAGACGGGGAATCAGCCGGCTCAACGCCAGCATGAATGAAAATATCCAAGGAATCGAAATCATCCAGTCATTCAATCGCGAACGCTCCATGTACGAAGCTTACAGTGACATCAACGACGAGGTCTTCCGAAACGGTCTCGGAATGACGCGCCTCCACTCCTATAGCGGCCATAACGCTACGGAATCGCTCAACTACCTGATGCTCTGTTTCGCGCTCCTCTACTTCGGCCTTGGAAACATCCTTGGAATCAGCTTCGTGCCGATCGGTCATCTGTATCTCTTTATCGACTACATGATTCGCTTTTTCTCGCAGATGAATCGCGCCATGCAGCATCTGGGTAACTTGGAGCGGGCGCGAGGCGCGGCCGATCATATCTTTGAACTGCTCGACCGCGAAGCGCTTACCGACACGGGCGAAAGCGTCGAACAGGTTGACGGTGATGTATCGTTTGAGCATGTGACATTCGCCTATAAGAAAGATGAGATCGTCCTGCGCGACGTCAGCTTCGACATTCCCCAAGGCGTCACGACGGCTTTCGTCGGGCAGACAGGTGCAGGCAAATCGACTGTCATGAACCTTCTGTTCTCGTTCTATCAACCCGATGAAGGACGAATTTTAATCGACGGCAAAGATTTGACGACACTAAATAAAAAATCGGTCCGAAGCCATATGGCGATCGTGACACAGGAACCTTTCCTGTTCACGGGAACGATCGAGTCGAATATTACGCTTAATCGCCCGTGGATCAGCTCCGAAGATGCCCGACAAGCACTTATCGAGGTCGGTGGCGGAGCATTCCTCGCGCGCCTTAACAAAGGCGTACAAACACCGGTAAGGGAGCGAGGCAATGAATTTTCCGCAGGTGAACGACAACTCATATCGTTCGCACGTGCACTCGCGCAAAACCCGACCATTCTCATCCTCGACGAGGCGACGTCCCACATCGATACGGAGACGGAAGCGATCATACAGCGCGGCATTGAACGACTGTCGAAAGGCAGGACGACCTTGATCATCGCCCACCGACTTTCGACCATTCGGCATGCGAGCAGAATCTACGTTCTCGACCAGGGCGAGATCGTCGAGGAGGGTTCACATGCCGAATTACTGGAAAAAAACGGTATTTTTGCGCACATGATTGAAACACAAACACGCCTTGCGCGATAATTCTTGAAAAGACGACCCGGTTTCCGGTTCTGTCAGATATGGTGAACGCATGGTGTGGGTGCAAGGGTGAAAGCGCGACCTAAAGAGTGAGAGACATCATGGATAACAAGGACGACAAGTCAAGCGATGTAAAAGCGACAACAAAGCGCGACAAATGGATGCCTCTCATCGTGCTCGCGCTCTTTCTCCTTTTGGTTTCGGAGTTCTTCGGTACGTCTTGCTTTTTTTCATCAGTGTTCGGGATCCCCTGCGCGGGCTGTGGAAGCACGCGCGCTGTACGACTGCTGTTGCAAGGAAAAGTCGCCGATGCGTTGCGCATGCACCCGCTCATTTTCCTTACCCTATTTTTGCTCGTAGTGATTCCCGCATTTGCCGTCGCACGCTTTATCGCAAAAAAAAGAGGCAAACCTTTTCGTTCACCCCTTTCACGGCGCGCAACCGAGATCATCTTTTTCTCACTTGCGGCGCTCTATTTAGTTGTCTACATCATCAGGATGATTCTCCTCTTCCCGCACACGGAACCCATGCTCTATAACAAGAGTTCCGTTTGGGGAAAACTTATCTCCCTCATCCGAGGAGTCTTTTTTCGCTAGCCGTCCTCCGGCGCCTGTCATTCAGGCACAACAGAAAAACCTCACGCGAAGAAAGTCGACCGGTTTAAGCGAGTGTACCTGCTCGTCTCCAAACTTCCAATCAAAAGTGATTAAAAGCGACCTTCATAGAGAGCGTTCAGGCGCGATTGCACGTCATACATCATGACAAAGCCGCCGATTCCGAGCAGGATGCTCAGTAAAATCCACGTCAGGAATTTCTTCGACGTGATGATACCTCTCCTGCGATCAATTTCGACGAGCGCATCGTCAACCTGTGACCACAACAGGAAGGTGAAGATGAAGCACAGGAGTCCGAAGAACGTGTAATTCGGTTTTGTCGCCTCATACCCCAGAACATAGTTCATCTCTTTCGAGACAGAATAGAGCCAGATAATTCCGTAGATACCGCAGGTGATAATGCTCAGGAAAATAACCATTCCGGGCGAACGGACTTCACCGCGAAAACCTGTCAACGGCGGTGCGGCCTGTTGGTAACCATATGGCGGTTGCTGGTACTGCTGCTGGTACGGAGGCTGCTGTTGTTGGTACTGCTGCTGGTACGGGGGCTGCTGGTACTGCTGACCGGGAGGCGGACTTTGCTGCTGATTAGCATAAGCGTAAGGCTGACCCTGCGCAGGTTGTCCTGAGGCCGGGGGTTCGGTGGGAATCCGAGCTCCACATGTCGTACAGAATACGGCATTATCGGGAACAGGATGTCCGTTTGGACAAGTTTTCATATCTAGATACCTCTTTTCATAGTTGGGTGCGAGACAGAAATGATCGTACTTTGCACCACTTTTCAGCTTCCTCGTCTGATGAATCAACACTAAATGAAACAGTTAAGAAATTCAAGCGGAACACAGCACAATAAGGGATGTATTTTATCAAGAATTTACAACGTATGGTAAAATACCGTTGTCTGAGTACGGATTTCAATGGATAGCGAAGGCAGATGAACGACCAAGAGCGAGGACAGGCGCGTAACACGAGAGAAGTGAACCGACAGCGGTTCACCGGACGTGCGCCGCGCGCGCACGAAAAAGAGACGTCCGAACTGTCGCGCCGGAACACAAAGGCGCCGGGGCGCACATCGTCACGAAGAGCACCGCGTCGCGGCGAAGAAACGCGATTTGCTCGAAAACCCGCCTCCGATATTCGGAACGCGTCAATCCTCCCCGCCGCCGTTCGCCAAAGCCGCCGCTACAAGAAGAGTAAGCGCGAGCTGCGCAAGCGAACGGTAGGACGGCCAACGCGAAGCATGTCGGTCGTCTCCGTCCCCGCCGCATTATGGGCAGGCGTTCGTAAGGGGCTTATCCTCATTCTGGTTATTATTCTGACAGCGATTGCGTTCACAGGCGGATCGGGACTCGGCATGCTGTCGGGCTACGTATCGACGGCTCAACCTCTCGAGATTGTCGATGTCCGCAAGACATACGATGCGACATATATATACGACAAATACGGACAGGAGGCCGCCGTCCTGACAGGTTCTCAGAACATCCTGCGCGAGTACGTACCCATTTCTGTCGTCAAGCCTACGTACCTCGACGACGCCTTTATCGCGATCGAGGATGAGCGATTCGAGACACATAGCGGTATTGACCCTAAACGCATCGCGAACGCGATCGGCAACGTGTTCCTCACGTTCGGCGGCGACACGCACGGCGCGTCGACGATCACGCAACAAGTCGTCAAGATGATGTCGGGCGCCAACGAGCGATCCGCTCAACGGAAGATTCAGGAGTGGGAGCGGGCGATCGAACTTGAGAAGAAACTCTCTAAAGACGAAATTATGGAACTGTTCGTCAACATGGTTCCTATGGGAAATCGATATGTCGGTGTTCAGTCCGCCGCGAAAGCGTACTTCGGAAAAGACGTCTCGCAGCTCGATTTGGCTGAATGCGCCTTCCTCGCGGGCATCCCCAACCTGCCGTCGATTTACAACCCGGCAACGGAGTACGGACGGCGCAACGCGTTAAGGCGCATGCGCATTACCTTGGGGAAGATGCTCGAGATCGGCAAAATCAGTGAAGCCGAATATCAGGAGGCTCTCAACCGCGAACTCGATTTCCGTGCGATCGACGAGACGTCCGGCTCGGGACAGATCAACTCTTATTTCGTCGACGCCGTGATCAACGAAGTCATTAATCAGCTGATCAAGCAACGCGGTTATTCGCACCGGCTCGCGCATACGGCCGTCTTCCAGCACGGTCTGACGATCGAAACGACGCTCGATCCTGAAATCCAGCGCATGGCGGAAGCGAGTTTCAAGAAAAAAGAGCTGTTCTCCGTCAATTACGATAAGCTCCCCGACATGCCTCAAATGCCGGAAGCCGGTATTACTGTGATCTCGAACGATCCCGATTCTCTCGGACAGATCGTCGCAATGGTCGGAGGCTTCGGAGAGAAAAAGACAAACCTCGGCTTCAATCGCGCGACTCAAGCGTACAGACAACCGGGTTCGTCCATCAAACCGATCCTCGACTACGCCCCCGCCATGGATATGGGAATCATCACGGCGGCGACCGTTCTGATCGATGAACCGAAATATTTAGATCCTCAAAATCCCGACAGAAGATGGCCCAACAACTATAACAACAGGTATCGCGGTCCCGTCACCGTACGGTATGCGCTTCGACAGTCACTGAACACGACGGCTGTCGAAGTCTATAGCCAGATGCTCACGCCGATGGTCGGACTGTCTTACCTGAAACGCATGGGGATCGACAGGATGAACGAACCTCAACCGGCGGGAGCGCTCGGCGGTTTTGCAAAAGGCATGACAACGGTCGAAATGGCGGGCGCGTACACGGCTCTTGCATGTCGCGGTCTCTTTACGCAGCCTTACTTATTCACGCGCGTACTCGATGCTGA
>JGI24707J26582_10000874_pt1 | contig 24135 bp, 18 predicted proteins | sample BioPla1DNA1_FD_26582 | JGI IMG/M metagenome (IMG submission 26582)
ACTAGTAATAAAAAAGACTCGGAAACAACAATTCCAGCCAATACATTGATAAGTACTCAAGGTGTAATGATTACAAAAGATCCAAAGGTAAGATATATCAAAGGATATCCGGACCATACTTTTAGACCAGAACAACCTATAACTAGAGAAGAAGTTATTTCGTTGCTCTATCGATTAGTCGTTAATGAAGATAAAGAATATACTAATGGAACAGTTTCAATGTTTAAAGATTTAGATGCTAATTCTTTGTCTAGTCAAGCAATTATGTATTTTTATCAAAATGATTTAATAAGTGGGTATAAGGATGGTACTTTCAAACCTAATAATTCTATAACTCGTGCTGAGTTTATTACTATTATTGCTCATTTTATACCAGAAGATATTCTAGATACAGATATAACTTTTAGTGATACTAAGAACCACTGGGCAAGCTTATCTATTCAAAAAGCAACGAATATAGGCTGGATTAAAGGATATGAGGATAATACTTTTAAACCAGATCAATTATTGACAAGAGCTGAAGTAATTACAATTATGAATCGTATTTTAAATAAAGAAAATGATGATAGTGATTTTCTTTCAGAAAATAGTTATTTAGATGTACCTAAAAATCATTGGGCTTATGAAGAAATAATGAAAGCATCGAAGTAAAAAGATAAATCCAGCTGAAGTAGAATCTTTGGCTGGATTTATATGTATTTGTATAAAAGTAAGATTTTTATTATTAAAACAATTTATGGATATACAGTGTGTAGATCACATAAGGAGGCATAATATGGAAAAGCTATTTTTTGAAAAACTTGCTAACTTTGAACGTAAATCAGAACCTTGTTCTATTGCCATTCCGTTTCCAAAGGGGATGCTAAAGGATATTCATCAAGTAATGATTACAGATGGACATTCTATAGTTCCTTCACAAGGAAAGATAACAGGATATTGGGAAGATGGTAGTATTAAATGGGGTCTAATTCATTTTTTAGCCGATTTGCCTGCTAATAAAAGTAAAGAATATTTTTATTACATAGATGAGAAAGTACAATTTTTTAAGAACAATTTTGTTATTACTAGTAAAGAGAATAAAATCATTATTGATAATGGTGTTTTACATTTAGAACTAAATAATACGAAGGGAGATTCCTTATTTTCAAAAATACAAGCAGATCATTTTTCACTGCAANCAGATCAAATTATAGGTCCTTGTATTCAAGCAAACAATGAAAAATGGATAGCAAAAATAGATGCACCTTGGGAGATTATTGAAACAGGGGCTGTAATGACTCAATTACAAACTTCTGGAAAACATTATAATCAAAATAATCAAGATTTTATTAATTATGTCCTAACTCTTCGAATATATGTAGGAAAACCTTGGATACAATTCGATTATAAAATTATAAATAAAGAAAAAGAAGATTTTCAGCTTTTAGATTCTATTCAATTTAATTTACGACCCAAAGTTCATGATACTATTCATACTTTATTAGGAACTTCTAATTATGCTACTCGTTTTATCGAAGGGACAGGGGAGAAAGAAATTACTTATGTTATTGATGCAGAACATATGTTAAAAGAAGCGAATGAACATATGCCAGAAGTGTTCTATGGAACTTTTTTTGCGGATTGGAATGATAGTGAAATAGGTGGAGTTTGTGCGACCTTGTATCAAGCTCATCAAAATTTCCCTAAGGCTTTTCAAGTAATGCAGGATCAGTTAAGTATCCAAATAGTACCTGAGAAATCAGAAGGATTACATTTTTATCAAGGAATGGCTAAAACCCATACTTTCTTTTTACATTTTCATTCACCTTTAGAAGATAAGATGGATTTAAATAAACGTAGTTTACATTTTCAATGTCCAGATCGTCCTATATTGGATTCTTCTGTTTATCAAAAGGCGAATATATATGAAAGAATTTTTACAGATAAGAAGATCCCAGAAGTAGAACGAGTACTGATTAATATGGCAGATCGTCGAGGAAAAGCCTATGGAATTTTGCATTGGGGGGATGCCCCTGATAGTGGTTATACAGAACAGGGGAGAGGAAATGGAGCACCGGTTTGGACAAACAATGAATATGATTTTCCTCATGCTGCTATGCAAATGTATGCTCGTACTGGCGAAAGACGAATGTTAGATTATATGCTAGTAGCAGCAAGGCATTGGCTGGATATAGATATTTGTCATTATAGTCAAGATGTTTTAAGACAGGGAGCCCAAATTGAACACTCCGCTCATCACATAACAGGACCGGTAGAAATTAGTCATGAATGGGTAGAAGGATTGTTCGATTATTATCATCAAACAGGGGATTTTTTTGCTTATCAAGCAGCCATTCATATAGGAAAAAATATATTACGATGGCTAGAAGAGCCTAGATATCATAAAAAAGGGGAAATTAATGCTCGTGAGACGGGTTGGGCACTACGTTCTTTAGTTGCTCTCTATAAAGAGACGTATGATGTATTTTGGTTGGAAAAAGCAGATTTTATTGTGGGACATTTTGAACAATGGAAAGAATTATATGGAGAGTGGTTAGCGCCTTATACAGATCATATTGTTATACGTGTACCTTTTATGATTTCTATTGCAGTAGGAAGTTTAATGCGATATTATCACGTAAATCCTCAAGAAAAAATAAAAAAGATGATCCTAGATGCTATAGATGATATGGTAGAAAACTGTGTTTTAGATAATGGACTTTTTTATTATAAAGAGTTTCCTAGTTTAAGAAGATTAGGAAATAATACGATTGTCTTAGAAGCTTTGGTATATGCTTATGAATTAACTGGAGATAAGAGATATTTAGAAATAGGTATTCCTACCTTTGAATCTTATTTAAAGAAATCATTAGGACTTCCACAACATAAGAAAAAGGTAGGAGATGCAGTTATTTTATCTGGACAAGGACCTAAAGGATTTGCACAGTCTTTTTATCCTGTTGTGAGCTATTATGTAACAGGGATGAAAGCGGGAATATTAAAAGAATCGTAGTTATTATTCATTTAAAATAAAATAATAGTATTTTAAGTTATTGATAAATTTTTCGATATTGTAAAGGTGTATATTTTGTAATAGCTTTAAAAATTCGACCAAAATGTGAAATATTATTAAAACCTACCATATGCGCAATTTGAATGACTTGTTTTTCTGTTTCTCTTAGAAGGCGTTGGGCTTCTCGAATACGAACACTATTTAAATATTCAATAAAAGTAAATCCAGTTACTTGTTTAAACGATCGGCTAAGATAATATTGGCTAATAAAAAAATGCTTTGAAATAAAAGAAAGAGTTAAAGGATTCATATAATGAATATTCATATATTGGACAATTTCTGAAATTTTTTCATGCATAGGACTAGGATGTGTAGGAGAATTAGCAATCATTGCATTTTTACAGTGCCGAGCTAAATAAATTAAAATTTGTGTGACGAATGATTGAATAGAAGCTTCAAAACCAATAGGACGTTCTTGTAATTCATTGATAATTTCAGATAAAAAGTGTTCCATATCTTGTTGTTGGTGAGAAGAAAAGTGAAAAGCATTATGATTTTGATAGTATAGTTGCTGAATGACGTCTTTCATAAGAGTAGGTTGTGGGAAAAAATTCTTATTAAAACTGAGTAATAATCGTTGATGGTCGGGGGGACCAGCATCCGTAGTTTTATGAAGAGCATAGGGTTTAATCAGGATTAAATCACCTTTATTAATTTCAAAAGTACGATCTTCAATAAAATAATATCGTTTACCTGAAAGTAGATAATAGAGTTCGTAGGCATCATGAAAATGATAAGAAGGCATAGTATAATAACCTTGTACCTCTCGAAGAGATAAAGCAAACGAATGATTTTGATTGGTATACTCGCAATTAACAATATCCATGTCCATTACCACCTATCATTAGGATAATTTTATATAATAGTTTGTATATCTTTATTATAACAAAAAANCAAGGNAATGAAAGCAAAATATGCATAATTTTNAAGATAACAAGCAAAAAATGTGATGAATTTAACTAAAAAGTTTTTTATACTGTAACTACAGAACAATAGTATTAAAGGAGGAGAAAGATGAAACAACCAGAATGGTATTCCATTACAGATTTTGGAGCTATAAGTGATGGAAAGACCTTATGTACAAAGGCTTTTGCAGATGCTATTGCAAAATGTGAAGAACAAGGTGGAGGAACGGTTTATGTTCCAACAGGTGAGTTTTTTACNGGGCCTATTGAATTAACCAGTAATTTAACATTATATGTAGATGNAGGAGCAAAAATAGTATTTACACAAGATCCTAAAGAGTATCCTGTGATTGATACTTTTTGGGAAGGGGCAGATTGTAAGGCATATATGCCACAGATTTTTGGGAAAAATCTTACGAATGTGTCCATTGTAGGACGGGGAACCTTTGATGGACAAGGAGATTTTTGGTGGAAAAATTTTCGAGCCAAAACGTTAGACTATGTACGACCTCGTATGGTTAGTTTTGAAAATTGTGAAGATGTACTGATAGAAGGTATTCATTTATTAAATTCACCAAGTTGGACCGTACATCCTCTTTTTTCACAAAGTGTAACCGTAGATAAAATCACTATTTGTAATCCTTTTGATTCACCAAATACAGATGGAATTAATCCTGAATCTTGTAAAAATGTTCGTATTTCTAATTGCCATATTGATGTAGGTGATGACTGTATTGCTATTAAATCGGGAACGGAAGATTGTTCTATTAAAGTTCCTTGTGAAAATATTGTGATCACTAATTGTACGATGGTGCATGGACATGGTGGGGTTGTTATAGGAAGTGAAATGAGTGGGGATATTCGTAATGTTACGATTAGCAACTGCGTTTTTGAAGGAACAGATCGGGGTATTCGTTTAAAAACAAGACGAGGTAGAGGTGGAGTTGTAGAGGATATTCGAGTAAATAATATTATTATGAAAAAAGTCTTTTGTCCTTTTGTTTTAAATTTATATTATTTTTGCGGTAAAGGTGGAAAAGATAAATTTGTATGGGATAAAAATCCTTATCCTGTGACGGAAGCTACGCCAAGTTTTAGAAGAATTTATTTTAGTAATATTACTGCTTTAGACGTACAAGCAGCAGCTGGTTTTATTTATGGATTACCTGAAATGTTTATTGAAGATATTGGATTCCAAAATGTGAGTATTTATATGGATCCAGATGCAGAACCTGCTCATCCAGCGATGATGAGCCATTTAGAACCAATGAAACAACAAGGATTTTTCTGTACTCATGGAAAACGAATTTTCTTTGATCGAGTAGATATTCATGGACATGAAGGAGAAGGTTTTCATATTGCGGAATCGGAAGAAATTGAGTTTTCTAATTGTCATCCTCAGGACTAATAGTAANTTTATTGTTTCTATATTCAATAATTATTTTGTAAAATNAGCAGGATTTATTTATTTGTTAACTTAATAATAAGATNTTTTAATAGAATATATACTTTAAAGAAAGGGTGTAGATGATTATGAAAAAAAGGTATGCACAAGTAGGTATTGGGGGAAGGGCACGATTTTATTATGAATCTATTATAAAAGATTATAAAGATACATCAGAATTAGTTGCTTTTTGTGATATCAATCAGACACGAATGAACTATGCAAATAAAGTACTTCAAGAAAACTATCATACTGCTCCCATTCCCACTTATAAAAGTGATGAGTTTGATAAAATGATTCAAGAAACAAAACCAGATATTGTGATTGTTACCACCATTGATCGAACGCATGATTATTATATTATNCGTGCAATGGAACTAGGTTGCGATGTCATTACAGAAAAACCGATGACAACAAATGAAAAAAAGGCACAAGCTATTTTAGATACGATTAAACGAACAGGAAAAAATGTTAGGGTTACTTTTAATTATCGTTATGCTCCTCACAATACAAAGGTTCGTGAGTTGATTATGAATGATACGATTGGAGAAGTTTTTTCTGTTCATTTTGAATGGTTATTAAATACTCAACATGGAGCAGATTATTTTCGACGTTGGCATCGAGATAAACGAAATAGTGGNGGATTATTAGTTCATAAATCGACGCATCATTTTGATTTAGTGAATTTTTGGTTAGNTACACGACCAGAAACTGTTTTTGCTATGGGAGATTTAAGGTTTTATGGTAGAGCCAATGCGGAAAAAAGAGGTGTCACTTCTTTTTATGCTAGGGCTCATGGTAGTGAAGCAGCTAAAAATGATCCATTTGCACTTCATCTAGAAGATAATCCAACGCTAAAAGCAATGTATTTAGATGCAGAAAAAGAAGATGGTTATTTTAGAGATCAAAGCGTTTTTGGAGATGGAATTAGTATAGAAGATACGATGGGGGTACTAGTACGTTATAAAAATAATGCTATTCTTACTTATTCGTTAAATGCTTATATGCCTTGGGAAGGATTTAGAGTAGTATTTAATGGAAGCAANGGGAGAATACAAGTTTCAGTAGTAGAAAAAACTTATGTTAATGCAGGGGGAGATAAGGCTTTAGAAGGAGCAGTAGAACAAAAAAGTATTAGTGTTTTTCCTATGTTTGGAGAACCTTATGAAGTAGATATTGAAGAAGGAATTGGAGGACATGGTGGAGGAGATCCTGTTTTATTAAATGATCTTTTTGGAGAACCAACAGAAGATCCTTTCCATCGAGCAGCTTCTCATGTAGATGGTGCGATGTCTATATTAACTGGAATTGCAGCAAATAAGTCTATCGCTACTGGAATGCCTATTCATATAGATGATTGCTTACGAATTGAATAAAGATAGGTTTATTTACCCATCGAAGGAGGAGTATTTTGTCTGTTTTCTTATATATTTTAACCTATAATATTATTCCAATATTTACATTAATTACACTTGGTTATATCATGGGCAAAAAATTCCAATTAGATATTTATACATTAAGTAAAATTAATTTCTATATTTATGTACCTTTATTTGTATTTGTCAATTTATATACAACAACGATTCCTTTTGAAATGNTAAAAGCTTTAGTTTTTGCTACATGTATGCTCGTATTACACTTAATATTAGGTAAAGTTCTATCTTGTATTTTTCATTTTGATCAACGAATGGAAAATGCATTTACAAATTCTATTGCTTTTTATAATTCGGGGAATATTGGAGTACCATTAATTACTTTAGTATTTAGTAGTATGCCATTTGTGATTAATGGTGAAACACCGTATCTAAATTTGGCATTAACAACACAAATTATGGTATTAGTGGTTCAAAATATTTCTACTAATACTTTAGGGTTTTTTAATGCAGGTCGGGCTACTTTACATTGGAAAGATTCTATTGCAAAAATATTAAGAATGCCTACAATTTATGCAATCCCATTAGCACTGATATTAAAAACTTTGCCTTATGACTTAACAAAATTTCCGCTATGGCCTGCTTTTACTTATGCCAAAAATGGATTGATTTCTGTAGCGTTAATAACATTAGGGGTTCAGCTTTCACGAACAACTTTTGATTTTACTCAAAAAAAGGTATATCTATCCGTAGTTACAAGATTAATAGGTGGTCCTATTTTAGCTTTATTTCTTATTTATCTTTTTAGATTTGAAGGAATAGTAGCACAAACGCTAATGATATCTTCTGGTGTACCTACTGCAGTAAATTCAGCGTTAATAGCAGTAGAATATGATAATTGCCCTGATTTTGCTTCTCAAGCGGTATTATTATCTACTTTGTTAAGTGCGATATCTTTAAGTGTAGTTATTTTTGCAGCTCGTATGTTGTTTCCAATATAAGAAGAAATGGATACAGATTGTAAAGTATATTGTTTTCAAAGTATTACTATAAGACCATTGAACTTATAAGTTCGATGGTCTTATAGTTTTAAATTTATTGAATATAGTTTTAATCGTTTATAANAATTTNACTTTTTCAAAGAATAGCTATTGCGTATTAGCGATCAAACATGATATAATAAAAATAATTAGAGTAAATTTATTTTTGTACTTATCAATGCACACGTTAACATTAGGGAAATGATGAAAAGAGAGGAAAATAAGGAGGCTGTCAAATGAAATTAAATCGTCAAAATCATTCAGGGGGTAAGAAACATCCGGAAAGAATTATTCAATTTGGAGAAGGAAATTTTTTAAGGGCTTTTGTAGATTGGATTATTAATGAAATGAATGAAAAGGTAGGCTTTGATTCTAGTGCTGTTGTTATCCAACCTCTTCCAAGTGGCCGTATTGATATGCTAAATGAACAAGATGGATTGTATACTTTGTACTTAAATGGAATTCAAAATGGAGAAGTTCGAAGTGATCATCAAGTGATTCATAGTATTAGTAGGGGTATTAATCCTTATACTCAATATGAAGATTATTTGGCTCTTGCTGAAAATCCAGATATGCGTTTTATTATTTCTAATACAACAGAAGCTGGAATTGCTTTTGATGAAAAGGATACATTAGAAGGCATGGTGCAAAATAGTTTTCCAGGAAAATTAACTGCATTATTATATCGACGATATCAATTTTTTAATGGAGATAAAGAAAAAGGATTTATCCTCATGCCTTGCGAGTTGATTGACCGTAATGGAGAGGAATTAAAAAGAATGATTCTACGTTATGCCAATCATTGGGATTTAGAAAAAGGATTTGCGGATTGGATAGATGAAGCAAATGTATTTTGTAATACTTTGGTAGACCGTATTGTACCTGGATATCCTAAAGATAAAATCGTTCAAATTTATGAAGAATTAGGATATGAAGATCAATTGGTTGTAGAAGGTGAACAGTTCCATTTATGGGTGATTGAAGGACCTCAATGGATAAAAAAAGAATTTCCAGCGGACAAAGCAGGATTAAATGTTCTTTTTGTAGAGGATATGACTCCTTATCGTACAAGAAAAGTTCGAATTTTAAATGGAGCTCATACTTCTATGGTACCTGTTGCTTATTTATATGGATTAGATACAGTACGTGAAACAGTGGAACATCCTGTACTGGGTAGATTTGTAAAAGAAGTAGTGTTTGATGAAATTATTCCTACGTTAGATTTGTCACAAGAAGAATTAGAACAATTTGCAAATGATGTTTTAGATCGTTTTCGTAATCCATTTATTAAACATCTTTTAATTAGTATTTCATTAAACTCTATGTCTAAATATGAAACAAGAGTATTACCTACTCTTTTAGAATATAAGAAAAGAAAAAATCAATTGCCTAGTAAAATCGTATTCGCTTTAGCTTCGATGATTGTTTTCTATAAAGGAAAACGTAATCAAGAAATTATTCCTATAAAAGATAGTGAAGATATTATTCAGTTATATAAAGAAGCATGGGATATGAATGAAGGTAGTGAAGAATCTTTAGAAAAAGTAGTACGTACAGTACTTAGTTATGAACAAAATTGGAAGATGGATTTAACTAGTATTCCAGGTTTGGTAGAAGAAGTAACTAAATATGTAAACCTCATTGAAAAAGAAGGAATGGAGAAGGCACTAGAGGAGGTTATGTAGATGAAAGAATGGATTCATGTTCATTCAAAGGATAATGTAATTGTCGCTTTGAAAGATTTACAAGCAGGTACGGAGCTTGTTATGGATAATAAAGATACGTTCACTCTTTTATCGGATATAAAAAGAGGACATAAGATAGCGATTACTCCTATTAACAAAGGAGAAAATATTATTAAATATGGTTTCCCTTTAGGTCATGCAACGCAAAATATTAAAAAAGGGGAACATGTACACACTCATAATGTAAAAACTAATTTAGAAGGCATGCAAGAATATTCATTTACCCAAAAATTACATGATTCTATTCATAAAAAACAAAACTTAACATTTCAAGGATATCGAAGAGAAAATGGAGACGTAGGAATTCGAAATGAACTTTGGATTATTCCTACTGTAGGTTGTGTGAATGGAATGGCAGATCGGATTATAGAGGTTTTTAAACAAGAAGTACAACCTGAAGGGCTTGATTCTATTACAGTATTTAAACATAATTATGGATGTTCCCAACTAGGAGATGACCATGAAAATACGAAAACTATTTTGGGGAATATGGTTCAACATCCTAATGCAGGTGGAGTATTAGTTTTTGGTTTGGGTTGTGAAAATAATGTATTAGATGTATTTCGAGAATCTTTAGGTGAATATAATCCGAAAAGAGTCAAGTTTTTAGAAGCTCAAAAAGAAGAGGATGAAATTAAAGCAGGAGTGCAATTATTAAAAGAGTTATATGAAGAAATGAAAAATGATCAACGAGAAGAGATTCCTATTTCAGAATTAAAAATAGGACTTAAATGTGGAGGCTCTGATGGATTTTCAGGTATTACAGCCAATCCTCTTTTAGGAGTGTTTTCTGATTTTCTTATTGCACAAGGAGGTACAACTGTACTAACAGAAGTACCAGAAATGTTTGGTGCGGAAACTATTTTAATGGAACGAGCAGAAAATGAAGAAGTATTTAATAATATCGTATCTTTGATCAATGATTTTAAAGCTTACTTTGTGACTCATCAACAACCTATTTATGAAAATCCTTCTCCAGGAAATAAAGCAGGAGGAATTACAACCTTAGAAGAAAAATCATTAGGCTGTATTCAAAAAGGTGGAGTAGGTACTATTGTTGATGTATTAAAATATGGTGAAACATTGCGTAAACCAGGACTTAATTTGTTAAACTCTCCTGGTAATGATTTAGTATCCTCTACAGCATTAGGAGCTGCTGGATGTCATATGGTTTTATTTACAACAGGAAGAGGAACTCCTTTTGGTAGCTTTGTTCCCACGATGAAAATAGCTACCAATACAGCATTATATGAAAAGAAACCTCATTGGATGGATTTTAATGCAGGTAGTTTAGTAGAAGATCATTCTATGGATGAAGTGGTTGAAAAACTTATTCACTATGTGATTCGAGTGGCTAGTGGAGAAAAGGTAAATAATGAAAAGAATGGATTTCATGAAATGGCTATTTTTAAAACAGGAGTAACCTTATAGTTAAAAGTAATATTGCTAAAAAGCCTATAGAAATGTTATATATAACAATTCTATAGGCTTTTTATATACATATAAAAATTTATTAGGAAAAACTTAAAAAATTTGGATTTTTATATTTTCTAATGATATAATTATTTTTAAAAGTAAGTTTAATTTTTTTATGATGGGTCTAGAGGAATATGAGATGAACTGAAAAGTTCAATAAGAGGTGAAGATATGAAAAATGTAGGATTAGTTTTAGAGGGTGGAGGAATGAGAGGCGTATATACCAGTGGTGTATTAGACTTTTTTATGGAAAAAGATTTATATTTTCCTTATGTTATTGGTGTATCCGCCGGAGCATGTAATGCTGTTTCTTATGTTTCAAAACAAAAGGGACGGAGTAAAAAAGCGACGATTGATTCTATTGAGGATCCTGAATATATGAATTATCGAAATTTATTTGAATACGGTTCTTTACTTCATATGGATATGATTTTTGATGAATTTCCTAATAAAANTATTCCCTTTGATTATGATACTTTTTTTNCTAATAAACAAGAATGTGTTATTGTGACAACCAATTGTATAACAGGGAAAAGTGAATATTTTTATAAGAAAGATAGTCAGGATATTATGAATATTTGTAGAGCCTCTAGTAGTATACCTTTACTCTCTCCTATTGTGGAAGTTGATGGAACACCTATGTTAGATGGTGGCATTACCGATTCTATTCCTATTCAAAAATCTATTCAAGATGGGAATATTCGCAATGTATTAGTATTAACAAGAGATCAAACGTACCGAAAAAAACCTTCTAAAATAAAATGGATTATTGAAAAAGCATATAAAGAATATCCTTATTTACAAAAGTCTATATTCAATCGTTATCAGATGTATAATGATACGTTAGATTTTATTTTAGAGCAAGAAAAAGAAGGAAAGGTTTTTGTTATTCGTCCACAAAAGCCAGTACAAATTCGAAGAATGGAAAAAAATGTAGAACGATTAACTGCTTTATATACTCAAGGCTATGAGGATGGGAAAAGGGTATATGATCTATTAATGAATTGGTTGTAAATGGGAAAATAGATCAAAGAATCTTTTTACATGAAGTTGTATCTCCTTTTCATATATTGTATAATAATAGAAGTTTGTATGGACAGAAGGAGATGAAATTGGTGCCACAAAAAGAAATAATACAACGTTTACAAAAAAAGATGCCCGGAGTTTGTATTTTGGAAAAGGAACCTATGAGAAATCATACTTCTTTCAAAATTGGAGGACCAGCAGATTTATTTTTTATACCTCAAAATAAAGAGGAGATTGCTTATGCAATAGAACTGTGTAAAAAATATGACTTTCCTTTTTATATTATGGGAAATGGCAGTAATCTTTTGGTTTCTGATCAAGGATATCGAGGAATGATTATTCAAGTATATAAAAACATGAGTGATGTTAAAATAGAAGGAGAAAGAGTATGGGCAGAAGCTGGGATCTTATTATCCACTTTATCTAAAAAAATAGTGGCAGCTCACCTAGCAGGTTTTGAATTTGCTAGTGGAATTCCTGGCACCTTAGGTGGAGGATTATATATGAATGCAGGAGCTTATGATGGAGAAATTAAATTTATCGTAGAATCTGTAGAAGTTATTGATACAATGGGACAATATATAATCCTAAGGAATAAAGATATGAAATTTGAATATCGAAATAGTATCTTACAAAGAACACCTTATATTGTNACAGCGGCTTCTTTACATTTAAAAAAGGGTAATAAAGAAGATATTATTACAAAGATAAGAGATTTTACAGAGCGAAGAAAAACAAAACAACCATTAGAATATCCTAGTGCGGGAAGTACTTTTAAAAGGCCTAAAGGATTTTATGCGGGTAAATTGATTATGGATTCGGGNCTTAGAGGATATCAAATAGGGGGAGCCCAGGTTTCAGAAAAACATTGTGGTTTTATTATTAATAAAGGAAATGCTACAGCAGAAGATGTAAAGACATTGATTCAATTTATACAAAAACAAGTAAAAGAAAAATTCGATGTTTTACTAGAACCAGAAGTTCGATTTTTAGGAGAATAAAAACACAGGTTCAGTTTTNGCTTTTTTGTGGTACAATATAGACATAAGAAAAAACTTACGAGAGCATGAGAGAGGAGCATGTTCATGCGTTTTGTCATCGTTACAGGAATGTCTGGAGCAGGAAAAACGACAGTTATTAAAATATTAGAAGATATAGGTTTTTTTTGTGTAGACAATCTTCCACCAGCTCTAATTCCTAAAATGGCTGAAATTATTTTTAATCCAGGAAGTCAAATTAAGCAAGTAGCTTTAGGAATTGATATTCGTGGAGGTGATTTGTTTTCAGAATTATTTGCAGGGTTAGATTCATTACGAGAACAAGGATACGATTATGAGATTATCTTCTTGGATGCTTCTGATGAAGAACTCATTAAAAGATATAAAGAAACGAGAAGAAAACATCCATTAGCACAAGGTGATCGACTTACCGTAGGTATTGCAAAAGAAAGAGCTATGTTGGAAGAAGTAAAAGAAAAAGCGAATTATATTTTAGATACAACATATATTTTAACAAGAGAGTTAAAAGAAGAAATACAAAAAATATTTTCAGAAGACAATCCATTCAATAATTTAATTATTAATATTCTTTCTTTTGGATTCAAATATGGAATACCGAGTGATTCAGATTTAGTTTTTGATGTTAGGTTTATTCCTAATCCATATTATATACCAGAAATGCGAGAACAAACGGGTAATGATGCAGAAGTACAACACTATGTTTTACAGTGGGATGAGACAAAAAAATTCATGAATCAATTAAAGGATATGGTTTCTTTTCTTCTTCCCTATTATGTAAAAGAAGGGAAAAATCAATTGGTTATTAGTATTGGTTGTACAGGAGGTAAGCATCGTTCAGTTACCGTAGCCAATGAGTTATATCACTTTTTACGCTCTAGGCAAAACAGTGTAATGATTCAGCATCGGGATATAGAGAAAGATCGAAAACGGGGGAAGTAATATGTCAATGAGGCAACAAACCGAGCCCCATATTGTAGTTATTGGAGGCGGAACAGGAATATCAACTATGTTACGTGGGCTGAAACGATATACATCTCATCTAACAGCTATTGTTACTGTAGCGGATAATGGCGGAGGTTCAGGGATCCTAAGAGAAGAAATGAAAATGCTTCCACCAGGAGATATTCGAAATTGTATCTTGGCTTTGGCCAATACAGAACCAGTTATGGAAAAATTATTTCAATATCGATTTACAGAAGGTTCTTTGAAAGGACAAAACTTTGGTAATTTATTTTTGGCAGCAATGAATGGAATATATGGTAGTTTTGAACAAGCTGTTCAATCTACTAGTGAAGTTTTAGCAGTTACAGGAAGAGTACTCCCTGTGACAAATGAAGATATTCAACTTTGTGCTACATTTACAGATGGTAGTACTATTTGTGGAGAGTGGGAGATTGTACAAGCAAGCAAAACGAATGGAACACTGATTCAACGAGTATACTTAGAACCTAGTCATCCCAAAGCTTTGCCAGAGGCTTTAGAAGCTATAGAAAAAGCAGATGTTATTATTTTGGGGCCTGGAAGTTTATATACTAGTATTATTCCTAATTTACTAGTCGATGGAATAACAGAGGCAATCTGTAATGCAAGAGGAATAAAAGTATATATTAGTAATATTATGACTCAGCCAGGAGAAACGGAAGGTTATGATTTACGAAGGCATATTCAGGCATTGGAGGAACATGGAATTTCTAATGTGATTCAGTATGTGATTGTAAACAATAAAAAAATTCCCAAAGAAATTTTGCAAATTTACCAAGAAGATGGGGCTATTCCAGTTCCGTATAAAATAGATGATTTTAAAGATAGTAATATTCATTTAATTGAAGCACCGGTTTGTAAAGTATATCAAGATAACAAATTAATACGTCATGACCCCGATTGTTTAGCCTATCATATTATGAAATTAGCGAAGGAGTAGTAAAATGTCTTTTTCGTCTGATGTAAAAAGAGAGTTATCGCGACAATTAGAAATGGCAAGGCATTGTCAGATTGCAGAAATTGCAGGTATTATTAATATGTGTGGACAAATTATTTCTCAATCCGATAAGATTTTAGTGAAGGTACAGACAGAAAATCCAGCCGTAGCTAGAAAATACTTTACTTTACTAAAAAAGGCTTTTAATATAAATGTAGAAGTACTAATTCGAAGAAATACGCAATTAAAAAAAAATCGAATTTATATTCTAGTAATAAGAGATTCTCATCAAGTGGAAAAAGTGTTATTAGCGACTGGTTTAATAATAAAACAAAATGGATATGTGTATATAAAAATGGAAATTGATCCATTACTAACTCAAAGCACTTGTTGCAAAAGAGCATATATCCGAGGGGCTTTTTTAGGAGGTGGATCAGTTAGTGATCCAGAAAAAACATATCATTTAGAATTTGTTAATGCAACGTATAAACATAGTAAACAATTACAACAATTGATTAATAGTTTTGGAATGGATTCAAAGGTTATTAAACGTAAAAAAAATTATATAGTTTATTTAAAAGAAGGAGAACAAATTGTAGACCTTTTAAATATTATGGAAGCTCATATTGCTTTAATGAATTTGGAAAACATTCGAATTATGAAAGAAATGAGAAATAATGTAAATCGCATGGTGAATTGTGAGACGGCTAATTTAAAAAAAACAGTTTCAGCCGCTGTAAAACAGTTACAAGATATTGAATATGTAGATCAGATAATAGGACTTCATAATTTACCATCCTCTTTGGAAGAGGTGGCACATTATCGAATCCAACATCCAGACGCTAGTTTGAAGGAGTTAGGGACTCTTTTAAATCCACCTGTAGGAAAATCTGGTGTAAATCACCGTTTAAGAAAAATAAGCAATATTGCAGAACGCTTACGAAAAAAAAGAGGAGGTCAATCATATGATTGAAAAAGAAATTATAGTAAATATTTCTTCTGGTTTAGAAGCACGTCCTGCAGCTTTGTTTGTACAAGTTGCAAGTAAGTTCAATAGTCATATATATGTTGTAATTAACGAAAAAAAAGTGAATGCAAAAAGTATCATGGGAATGATGTCCTTAGGTGTTATTGAAGGAGAAAAAATTATTATTGGTGCAGATGGAGAAGATGAAGAACAAGCAATGGCTGAATTAATAAAATTTTTAACAGATACAAAAGAAATAAAGTAAAGAAGATGCCTATAGGCATCTTTTTCTTATTTGTTATTATAGTGTATTCAGTAAAACTTTGTTATAATATATATACTTATGGTCAGAAAGGAGGAGTAGGTTTGAAATTACCTTTTACCCACCTTCATGTTCATACGGAATATAGCTTATTAGATGGTTCTTCTAAGATTAAAGAATTAGTAGCTAGAGTAAAGGAACTAGGAATGGATAGTGTAGCTATTACAGATCATGGTAGTATGTATGGAGTGATTGATTTTTATAAGGAATGTAAGTTACAAGGGATACATCCTATTATTGGTTGTGAAGTCTATGTAGCACCTAGAACTCGATTTGATAAAGAAGGAGCCATGGATGCTAATTATGCTCATTTAGTCTTACTTGCAGAAAATAATACAGGATATCAAAACTTGTTAAAAATAGTATCTGCGGGATTTATTGAAGGTTTTTATTATAAGCCAAGAATTGATTTGGATTTACTGCGACAATATCATACAGGCATTATTGGATTAAGTGCTTGTCTGGCGGGTCCTATAGCGAAACTATTAACCCAAGGCTCTTATGAAAAAGCAAAAGAGGCGGCTTTCCTTTATCAAGAGATTCTAGGAAAAGAAAATTTTTATTTAGAATTACAGGATCATGGATATCCAGAACAATCCAATGTCAACCAAGGATTACTTAGAATGTATCAAGAAACAGGTATTCCTTTAGTGGCTACCAATGATATTCATTATACGTTTAAAGAAGATGTACAAGCTCATGATATTCTCTTATGTATTCAAACAGGAAAAACAGTACAAGATGAAGATCGTATGCGATATGAAGGTGGACAATTTTATGTTAAATCACCAGAGGAAATGTATAAACAATTTCCTTATGCAAAAGAAGCCTTAGAAAATACGTATAAAATAGCAAAACGATGTCAGGTAGAATTTGAATTTCATAATTTGAAGCTTCCTAAATATGATGTACCGGATGGTTATCATGCATCTTCTTATTTACGACAATTATGTCAAGAAGGTTTAAAAAAGAGATATAAGAAAATTACAGAGGAAGTACAACAACGATTAGAATATGAACTTAATATTATCGAAGAAATGGGATATGTTGATTATTTTCTTATTGTATGGGATTTTATAAAGTATGCAAAAGATCAAGATATTATGGTAGGACCGGGTCGAGGATCTGCAGCTGGTAGTATTGTATCTTATTGTCTACAAATTACGAATATTGATCCTATTCAATACCAACTTCTGTTTGAAAGATTTTTAAATCCAGAAAGAGTGAGTATGCCAGATATTGATGTGGATTTTTGCTATGAAAGACGTCAAGAAGTGATNGATTATGTAGTTGAAAAATATGGAGAAGATCATGTAGCCCAGATTGTTACCTTTGGAACGATGGCAGCACGTGCTGTCATTCGAGATGTAGGACGAGCATTAAATTTACCCTATGGAGAGGTAGATAAAGTGGCTAAGATGATTCCTACTACTCTAGGAATTACTATTGAAAAAGCATTAGTAATCAATGCAGAATTACGGGATTTATATGATTCTAACCAAGATATTCGATACTTAATAGATATGAGCAAACGTTTGGAAGGCTTGCCTAGACATTCCTCTACACATGCAGCAGGTGTAGTTATTGCTGAAAAACCGGTAGTAGAATATGTACCTTTAAGCTCCAATGATGGTGTAATTACGACTCAGTTTCCTATGACAACTTTAGAAGAATTAGGTCTTCTCAAAATGGATTTTTTAGGTTTACGTACTCTAACCGTTATTCAAAATGCAGTAAAACAAATAAAATACAATCATCAAAAAGACATTCATATGGACGAAATTGATTTTGATGATCCCAAGGTATATGAGCTTATTTCTCAAGGAAAGACAGAAGGAGTTTTTCAGCTAGAAAGTGCTGGAATGAAGTCCTTTATGAAGGAATTACAACCAACAAGTTTGGAAGACTTAATCGCAGGTATTTCTCTTTATCGTCCAGGACCTATGGATTTTATTCCNAAATATGTTCAAGGAAAACGAAATCCAGATACTATTCATTATCTCTGTAAAGAATTAGAACCTATCCTAAAAACTACGTATGGTTGTATTGTATATCAAGAACAAGTCATGCAAATTGTACGAGATTTAGCAGGATATACACTTGGACGCAGTGATTTAGTTCGAAGAGCGATGTCTAAGAAAAAAGCCGATATTATGGCAGAAGAACGGAAAAATTTTATTTATGGGAATGGCAAAGAAATACCAGGATGTATTCAAAGAGGTATTTCAGAATATATAGCAGAAAAAATCTTTGATGAAATGACAGATTTTGCAAAATATGCATTTAACAAATCACATGCTGCTGCTTATGCAGTGATTGCGTATCAAACAGCATGGTTAAAAACATACTATCCAGTAGAATTTATGGCTGCTTTGATGACCTCAGTGATGGATAATTCAACAAAAGTATCAGAATATATTATGCATTGCAAGACGATGGGAATTCAATTATTACCTCCAGATATTAATTCAGGATATTATAGTTTTTCTGTATGGCAGGGAAAAATTCGTTATGGGCTAGGAGCTATTAAAAATGTAGGAAAAGGGGTTATTGAATCTTTAGTAATAGAACGACAAAATCATGGTTTTTTTCATAGCTTAACAGATTTTTGCCAACGATTAGATGGTAAAGATTTAAATAAAAGAGCGATAGAGAGCTTTATTAAAGCAGGTGCTTTTGATTCTCTAGGAGGAAAACGAAGTCAGTACATGATGATTTATAAAAATATATTAGATAGTATTCAGCAAAGTAAAAAAAGGAATATAAGAGGACAGGTTAATTTGTTTCAGTTANAAGAAAGTAGTGTTCCTATGGACTATTTACCAGAAGTAGAGGAATTCCCTCAAAAAGTAATATTGGCCATGGAAAAAGAAGTATTAGGTGTATATATTAGTGGTCATCCTCTAGCAGAACATGAAAAACAATTGTTACGTAGAATTACAGCGAAAAGTATTGATTTTATTTCAACTTCTATAGAACAAGAACATTCATCCTTAGTAGATGGACAAAAAGTAGTGATTGGAGGGTTACTAGTAGACAAAAACATCAAGACTACTAGAAAAAATCAAATGATGGCTTTTTTAACTATAGAGGATTTATATGGTACAGTAGAAGTCATTGTTTTTCCTAAGCAATACGAACGTTTTGGTGCCCAATTGCAAGAAGATGAAATTTATTATGTGGAAGGAAGAGTTACCCAACAAGAAGAAGAAAATGCAAAAGTAATTTGTGAAACAATGATTTCTTTTGAAGAAGATAGTGATAAAAAACAAATATTGTGGATTAAGATTCCTTATGATCAGAAAGAAGAGATATTACAAACAACTATTCCATCTATATTGAAAAAATTTCCGGGTAATGTACCGATTCAGATCTATCTAGAAAAAACAAAGCAACGTTTACAAGCATCAAAAGAATTATGGGTCAATCCTACCCAGGAATGTTTACAATTATTGAAAAAAGAGGTAGGTGTAAAAAATATTATTTTACAGGTCCATTCTTAAAAGATAAGAAATTTAAAAAATAGTTGCAAATAAAACTTGATTTGTTTACAATAAGGATGAATTGTTACATGAAATGATATAAATAGGTAAATAAAGATAGGAATATACAAATGGAGGGAAGAATAATGACAGAGCCAATTAAAACCATTGGTGTACTAACAAGTGGTGGTGATGCCCCAGGAATGAATGCTGCCATTCGAGCAGTAGTTCGAACAGCACTTGCTAAAGGATTACGAGTGATGGGAATTCGAAAAGGATATAATGGTCTTTTAACTGGAGATATCTATGAAATGGAAAGAAAAGATGTTTCTGATATTATCCAACGAGGAGGAACTATGTTATATACAGCTCGTTGTCCAGAATTTAAAGAAGAAGAAGGACAAGTACGAGGAGCACAAATGTGTAAAGTATTTGGCATAGAAGGGCTAGTTGTTATTGGTGGAGATGGTTCTTTTAAAGGAGCAGAAAAGTTAGCAGGATTAGGTATTAATACGATCTGTGTACCAGGTACAATAGATTTAGATATTGCTTGTACAGATTATACAATTGGTTTTGATACAGCAGTAAATACAGCTATGGATGCAATTAATAAAATACGAGATACGTCTACTTCACACGAACGTTGTAGTATTGTTGAAGTTATGGGAAGAGATGCAGGATATATTGCATTATGGTCTGCAATTACTAGTGGAGCAGAAGAACTTATCATTCCTGAAAAAGAACTTTTATCAGAAGAAGATTTAATTCGAGATATTATACAAAATCGTCATAAAGGAAAACGTCATAACTTGATTATTGTAGCAGAAGGTATTGGAAAATCTGCTGAATTAGCCGCAAAAATAGAGGAAGTAACCGGTATTGAAACAAGAGCGACTATTTTAGGGCATTTACAAAGAGGAGGTTCACCAACAGCATTAGATCGTATGCATGCAGCTATGATGGGATCCCTTGCCGTACAATTATTAACAGAAGGAAAAACAAATCGTGTAATAGCGTATAAAAATGGACAATATGTAGATTATGATATTAATGAAGCATTACAGATGAAAAAGACCATTGACAATAAAATGATTGAAGTGTGTACAATCTTAGCTTAGTATGATAAGTAAAAAATAAAGGAGATTCTCATGCGAAGAACAAAAATTGTATGTACGATTGGTCCAGCATCTCAGGATGTAGAGACCATAAAAAGGTTAATTCAAAATGGATTGGATGCTGCACGAATTAATTTCTCTCATGGTACTTATGAAACTCATGGAAAATTAATTCAAAATTTTAAACAAGCTCGGGAAGAATTAAATGCTCCTATTCCTATGATTNTGGATACAAAAGGACCTGAGATACGAATTAAAGATTTTAAAGAAGGTAGTGTTTCCTTAGTACAGGGTCAATTGTTTACACTAACAACAGAAGATATAGAGGGAGATTCAGAACGAGTTAGTGTTACGTATAAAAATCTTCCTTTTGATTTAAAAAGAGGAAGTCGTGTATTAATTGATGATGGCTTAATTGAGCTACGAGTCAAAAACTTGACAGATGTCGATGTAGAATGTGAAGTCATTAATGGAGGCATTATTAGTTCCAAGAAAGGTGTAAATGTACCCGATGTTTATGTTAATCTTCCTTCTTTAACAGAAAAAGATGTAGAAGATATTAAATTTGGTATTCAACAAGGATTTGATTATATTGCTGCATCTTTTATTCGTTCTGCAAACGATGTTCTTAAAATACGCAAGGTGTTAGAAGAAAATAACGGGTCACAAATTGCTATTATTGCAAAAATAGAAAATCGAGATGGGGTCAATGATATTGATGAAATTCTCGAAGTAGCAGATGGGATCATGGTAGCACGAGGAGATTTAGGGGTTGAAATTCCAGCAGAAGAAGTTCCTTTAGTACAAAAAATGCTTATTAAGAAAGCGAATGAAAAAGGAAAACCTGTTATTACAGCGACTCAAATGTTGGATTCTATGGTTCGTAATCCAAGACCAACACGAGCAGAAGCTAGTGATGTAGCCAATGCTATTTTTGATGGTAGTGATTCTATTATGCTTTCAGGAGAAACAGCTTCGGGTGCTTATCCTGTAGAAAGTGTAAAAGTAATGGCTCGAATCGCAAAACGTACAGAAAGTTCCATCAATTATATGAATAAGGTAAATATAAATTATTGTCAATCAGGAACCAATGTAACCAATGCAATCAGTCATGCTACTTGTAGTACAGCTGAAGATTTAAATGCAGCTTGTATTGTAACAGTGACAAAATCAGGAAGTACTGCACGAATGGTTTCTAAATTTAGACCCAATTGTCCAATATTAGCGTGTACGATTAATGAAAGAGCTTGGAGACAAACAAACCTTGTTTGGGGTTGTGTACCTGTAAAAGCACAACTAAAAAGTACTTCTGATGAACTTTTTCAACAAGCGGTAGATAAAGCAGTAGAGACAGGTATTGCTAAAAATGGAGATTTAGTTGTTATTACAGCAGGTGTACCTGTAGGTGTATCTGGGACTACCAATATTCTTAAAGTTCATATTGTGGGAAACGTTCTAGTTAAAGGAATTGGAATAGGAAATAAAACAGTATCCGGTGATGCTACTGTCATAAAAGTATTAGAAGAAACAGAAAAATATTTTCAAAAAGGAGATATTTTAGTTACTTATGATACGGACAATGATTATTTACCCTATCTTAAGAAAGCATCTGCCATTATTGTAGAAGCTAAAGGAAATAAAGAGGAACCTACTCATGCAGAAATTGTTGGAAGAACTTTAGATATTCCTGTAATTATAGGAGCACAAAATGCAGTAGAACTTATTCAAAAAAGTAAAGTGATTACGGTAGATAGTAAAACTGGGTTAGTATACAATGGAGTTGTAGATTTGCATAATAAAGATATAAAGAAGAATACTAATAAATAATTAATATCAATTAAAATAAATTAAAATAAATTTTGACAAGTAATAATGATTATTTATCAACAATTGTTTGACAAACAATAAAGGGAATGGTATATTAAGTATAGAGTAAGGGAATGATTCCCTTCGTTGTATAGAGAAGAAAGGAGAATGTACGATGGATACTTGGGTATGTTTGGTATGTGGCTATGTCTATGATCCTGCTGAAGGAGATCCAGATAATGGAGTTGCTCCAGGCACAACATTTGAAGATATTCCAGATGATTGGGTATGTCCTTTATGTGGGGTAGGAAAAGATCAGTTTGAAAAAAATTAAGAGTAAACCGCCTGTAAGGGCGGTTTTTTTTAAAAGTAAAAGAGGGAGAAAAAGAGAAAGGGTGGAGAAAAATGAAAAGTTTATATAGTGGTTTGGAATTATTAAAATTAGCAATTAGTATGGAAAAAGAGGGAGTAGATTTTTATCGTTCGTACGCTCAAAAAGCAGAAGGTAGCATAAAGAAAGAACTTCTTCAATTAGCAGAAGAGGAACATCAACATGAATTAATTTTTAAAAAAATGTATCAATGTTTAGAAGCTCAATATACAGAGGGAACAGGGGATTATCTTTTTATGGAAGAAATAGATCAGTTTTTCCGTTCTTATGCTACAGGAAAAGGGTTTAATAGAGAAAAGAAAGAACTTTCAACAATCAAAGAAGTATTAGAAACAGGAATTCAAACAGAAAAAATAACGATACAATTATATGAAGATATGTTAGAATATGCAAATGAAGAAACAAAAGAAATATTAGAACGGTTAGTTAAAGAAGAAAAAAATCATAAAAAGGCTTTAGAAAAACGCTTAGCTCAACTATAAAAATTTAATAGAATATATAAATTGATCATAGAGATATGGATTGTTTTATGAATGAATAAAAAGAAAATATTAAAAAAGGTTGATTTTTAGAAAAGATTGAAATATAATAAAAATGTAACGGATTACATCTTTGTTATATTTTTTTTAAATCAGAATGTAATCCATTACATATAGAGTAACTCAAGATTTATTTACGAGTATAGCTATTTTGATGTAAAGGAGGGATATATAATAAAGATTCAGGATGTAGCGAAAGAAGCAAGAGTATCGGTTGCTACTGTATCAAGGGTATTGAATAATAATCCTTCTGTAGCTCCTACTACTCGTAAAAAAGTTCAAATGGCGATTGATAAATTAGGATACGAGCCTAATTTATTAGGACGAAATTTACGACGACTAGAAACAAAGATGATTTTAGTTTTACTTCAAAGTTTATCCAATCCTTTTTATTCTAAAGTAGTCCAAGGAATGGAAGATGTAGGACATAGAAATGGATATAATGTTATGATATGTAATACCGATTTTGATACCAATAGAGAGAAAGAATATTTAAGTTTATTAAAAAATAAGTT